>Ga0207032_1055_pt1 | contig 35114 bp, 41 predicted proteins | sample Alteio_BWMinCont_38_FD_153308 | JGI IMG/M metagenome (GOLD analysis project Ga0207032, IMG submission 153308) | Enriched cells from forest soil in Barre Woods Harvard Forest LTER site, Petersham, Massachusetts, United States -... | ecosystem: Environmental > Terrestrial > Soil > Temperate forest >... | reverse complement strand
AAATAATTCAAATACTTCTAAAACCAAAAAATAACGGATATGCACAAGCCTAAGGAAAAGATCAATGAAGCCAAAAAAACCCCACCTAATCTTAAATCTATTTCTAAACCAGGTAAAGAATCGCCTCCCAAAGTTTCAACTTCAAAAGAAAAGAAAAAATGAGTGTGAAAAAACCAATCATTCAATTCAGTCAAGATACCCAACCGAGCAAGGATAGAGAAGGAGGATACTTTCGGAAGACTATAACGCCTGATTTTGACGCCACCTCTTGTAATTCTTCAAAAGCCTATAAAGGGAAAGTAAAAATATATTATTACTTAGGTTAAGATAAATTTCATTCCTATACATGGTTGTGGAAATAGAGCCGCGCAGTGCGCCCGCTTTATTTTTTTTGCTAATTTATATCCTTATTGGCATTTTGTAAGTAATTCTTACAACATGCTGTCTTCCAAACGCTCTGCTTCCTTGATATTCTCCCTGCGGAGGGATAAAAGTTTTCCACAGAATGTCATATATATATATATGACATTCTGGTGCCTTATGTGCTTGCGATAAATTTGTTAATCTGAAAACAGTAGCAATACGTGCATTATACGAAAAATCATATTTTTCGCATCTCTTTTTCTTTGTCATTCACTTGCTACCCTCAGTATGGAACGGTCGGTATCCATACATTATCAGTGGGGAAAGTTATTCACAAAAGTTGCTGATTCTGACATCTTTTCCTCCGTTATATTCCTTCTTCAATTCCTTGACAATGAAGGTATGGCTGAAGGTCGACAACCACTAATCAATTTTAGATACAACCGAAGGCTTCGATGTTCAAACAGAAGGATATTTCCTGGATATTGGAACTACATCCCACAAAAATATCAAAACTGGAGAAGGGTGCGATAGAGCCAGATTACAAATTCCTTGATAGGTTGTCAATTCTGTTGCAAGTATCAAAGGATGAACTGAATGAAGATGCCCACCAGGAAAACATTAGGTATGTAACAGGGCGTCTGAAGCTGTTTCGGGAAATGAACGATGAAGAAAACAAAGAAAGCAACCAAGAAGAAAGTGAGTGATCCCATAACGATCGATATATTTATTTTAAATAAATATATCGATAAAGTCGATACTATTAAAAGTAAGAACCTAAAAACCACTATAAATACTTAACCCCAAATGAAGAATACAAATTAGCTAAAAAACTGTCTGAGGCTCTGAATGAGCCGGAAAACTTTCCCCTATACCTCAAGTTTGCCAAGACGGTGGACAAAGATTTTTTACTAAGTAAGCTAAAATACGTCCTTTCCAAAGATGACATTCTAAACAAGGCAGCCTATTTCAATTCAGTAGTTAATACATATGGATACAGGAAATAGGGTGATGGGTATCAGCCCTGGCACCCGTACTGTAGGGATTGCCATATTCAAAGATGGCAAACTGAGGGAATGGCAACTGAAAACATTTAGCGGAACGTGGTCTAAAATAAAGTTGAATTGGATTCTATCTACCTTAAAGCAGATCATAGCTTACTATGGCGTGACCAGTATTGGAGTAAAGATTCCACATGCTTCCCGTACATCGAAGGCTTTGAATGAGTTGACCAATGCAATACAAAAGCTTGCTGAAAAGAAAGATTTGTCCATTGCAACTTTCACCTTGAAAGAACTGGAACAGGCCTTTCCCTGCGCCACCAAAGAAGCAATGATTGAACATCTTGCGAATCAATTCCCTGAATTGCAGGAATATTATGAAAAGGCAATAAAAAGTATAAATGCCCATCCAAGAACCTGCCTAGTAGCCCATTTGAAAAAGTGTTTGAAGCGGTGGCCTTAGCTTCAATCATGAATGAATAGTTGCTCGCATCAGCATCTTTTCCCCTATTATATTCTCTCCTTCAAAATTTTACACTGGAAGTAAATATTCATTAACAATTAATAAGTGTAAAAATGGAAACAGTACAAACGAAACATTCCGTCCATGACGCGGTTACAGACCAGATCATAGAACTTTTAGAACAAGGCATTGTTGCTGGCATACTTCATGGACTGATGGAGGAATACCGTCAAACCTATTGATGAACAGGCCATACCGGGCAATCAATGTTCTTATGTTGGCTGCCCATGGGTATGAATAAAATTACTTTCTAACGGAACGGCAGATTGACAGGCTTGGCGCCTACATTTACAAAGGCGAAAAGCCTCATCTGGTAATAGATGGCATTGGGTTCCGTTCCCTCCGCCGCCCTTATGAGTTATTCAACGTCTCGCAGTATGTGGACATTCCAAAAAAACTTATACCCAAAGTATTGCCAAAAAAGGAGCCTGTTGAAATCATTCACGAGATGCTTTCCAAACTGAGTCATTGTCCGAGGCTTATTCATGAGCCGGAACCTTCGTATTATTTACTCTCTGAGGATGTCATACACATGCCTCCAATGGATTGCATTGGTTCGCATGAATACTATGCCCTATTCTACAAACAGCTTATCTCCATGACGCAACACCAAACAAGGCTTGGCCTCATGGAATTAGCAGAAAATGGTCTTGAGGAACTTATCACTAAAATAGGATCGTGGGTACTTGCGTTCTGTTACCGGAATAGAAGTCAAGCTACATTATGAACCCTACTACGTCCAGTATTGGATAGAGCGATTTAGGGAGAATTCTAAACTTGCTTTTACTGCGGCGTACATGGCGCAGGAGGCGGTTGATTATGTCATGGGTACGCCTTTCAATGAGGACCAGGCTCTAGATTGGGTCGATGATGAGATGTTACCGTTTTGAAAAATATTTTATAAAAGCATATCAATAAATGATATGCTTTTTATTTGCCACTGCCGAAATACTGTAGTTATTCCTTCGTATATTTGCAATGCATTGATATGAAATGTACTAAGGAGTTAGTAAAACTAAAAATGTGCAAGCCTCCATCTCTATAATTGGATTTTTAAGGATTCTTGACCTAACAAAGGAACCCAAAACATTATTGGCACTTTTGGCTCTTATTATTACAAATATACTTGTTACAGTTGTTAAATTATATAAAAACAAGGAGTTAGCTAACCTTGAAGAATTGGATAAAATAGATTCTGAGAATCGGGTAAAAATACTTGAGATGCGATTAAATGATTTCGGAACAACAGTCACAACTGAAGATATTCCGGCGGAATTAAAAGCTAAACTTATTAGGAAGCATTTACATTACAAAACATTCGGCAATATCATAAAATTGGTTCGGTGGATTAGCTTATTACTGGCAATAATCATTGCCTTATATTTGCTATTAAATTGGGATACAAGAAAAAATCCGAACCAAGGAGAGTCCATTGATCCAAGGAAATCCACAATAATAGTTCAGCCAAAAAGACTTAAGGACACCTTGAATGGAATTAAAAACAAAAATCATGAGAAGCGTTTGTACAATCACTATACTATAACAGGACATGTAAAAAGCTCAAAGGGACTGAAAATCTGGACAAAGATAAATAATCAAAAGTTAGATGCACAAATAGATGACTTAGGTATGGTAAGTTTGAAAATAAAAGCACAGGTAAACGAGATAATAAGGGTTAATATATTAAAAAACAATGAATTGAAAAGTACGTATGTAACATTGACATCGGACTTAAATCCTGAGTTAAATTTATCTGGATATTAATATGAAAAAACTATTCTCTTTTTTTGTTCTATTATTTCTTTTAACCACTGCCAACGCAGGGATAAAGCTTGAAGGCCAGTTCTTTAAGAAAATAAATAGCGATAATATGCCTATAAATGTTGTCGCTCTTGATTTGTCTCAGAATGCCTCGATCACTACTTCTCTTGGTTTGCGTGGACATATTGATTATAAAAATGGCAGATTTATGATTGATCTAAGTGATGCATACCACGTTGGAAGTGTAGTCGAACTTATATTCTCAGATAGCATTTATTATTCGGATGTATTCGTATACACAATCCCTGATGAAGCGACTGAATGGAAGCGGCTAAAAATCTATTTAACGAAATTCAATTCAACTCCAATAAAGGTCGATGGCGTTGTCACAGATGCCAATAATACGGTATTAAAAAATGTTGTTGTATTTGCCTTAGAAGAAAATAAACAGAAGGTTATAACTGATGAATCAGGTTCTTTTGTTCTGAAAGTAATTACAAATGGAGATGTCCAACCATTAAACCATTTGAATTTAGAATTCCAATATAATGGGAAAAGTGCAAAGGGTCTACTTGTAATGTTGCCTAGCAATAATGGAATTAGAATCAAATTGGATACGGTGGTTAACAAAAGAGCAAACGTCACCTCCGACATAATTGTAGGAAATGATGTTAAACTTAATAAATTGTATCGCAAAATTCGCGAGTTTGATTCCTTGTCAATTGAAGAAAAAAGAATAAAGGTTCATGATCCTGCAACGACTGTTGTTGGGCAGGAAGTAAGTAAACTCTATCTTGAATTAAATTCATGTGATAAAGATGATTGGAGCTTGGAAGATGTTAAAAAATTCAATAACCTGAAAGTGCTATCTATAAAGATAATGGAGCTTATTAAATATCGCGACTATTAATGAAATCTTCTTATTTGCACACTGGATTTTATTTTTTGCTAATGATTTCACTACATGGATGCATATCACATAATTGGATTTCAACAATTGGTAAAAAAAGCGAGCTGCCAAAAAACGAATTGATCAGAGATCAAAATAAAGCCATGAAAAAAATTTCTGCGATAGAATTGAAATTGGATTCTATAAAAAGAATTAAGCAATCAGATTCTGTAGCGAGTATAAAAAATAAAACGGACCAATCTAATCTTCAAGAAATAGGTTCATGGAAAGATCCTTACTTTACAAATTCGGCAGTCTCAGATAGTATTGATGCAATTGATTCAAATATAGTTAATAATGATATAAAAAGATCAACTTTCCAATTTAGAATAAAAGATCTCGAAGTTCAAAGAACTGAAATGATTGGAGATATTGGCGAAGCTAAAACTAATAAGGAAATAGAACAAATCTATATGAGATTAGAGCAAATGGATGAATTGGAAGCAATTTTAGGTAAAGATGTGGCTAATACATATAAAAAAGAAGGAGAAGTCAGTAACTCAATAGGATTTGTATTAGACAACACCAAACTTTTTAAAAAATTATTGCCTTTTAGCCTATTTTTTGATGATGGAAAATTCCAGCTGAACTATAGAAGCAAAAGTAGTATAAAGACTTATAACGATACCATTGCATTCAACGTTAATGGGATCATTCATAATTATTTGAAACATCATCCCAAAGCAACGTGGATAGTTTCAATAAAAGTTGATGGTTATTCCGATCCACAAGGAATCTACAGCGACGGAACACCCTCACAGATTGAAGTTTATAAAAATTTAAAGAGAATAGCTGATTCATTACATGCAGATTATTCTTCAGAAACTCTAAATTTTATACTTTCTGAGCAACGTGCAAAAGCAGTTTTGCAATCTAATATGTATAATGTTAACAATGGAACTATTACAACCACCATGGAAGCCATTGGCCACGGTATTGCAATTCCAGAGGTTAACGAAAAACAAATTAGAGAAATGCTTTCTATTTATGATCATCCTCGCAAGAATATTCGGGACATGCCAGAAAGAAGGATATGTGTATTAACTGTTCTAATTTATATATTTACAAATGGAAACGCAAAAGGGGGCCGTAATTAGCCCCCCCATCATTAATTTTGATGCTTTCTCAAAAATGCAATAATACCATCTATTTCTTTTTGATAGCGAATTGCAATCGGATCATCAGACAGGATCATTCTCTCACTGCGAAGTTTGAGCCGTAAATCATTATTGCTTATTGCTTCATCTACTACTTTAGCCTCAATCCCGGCTGGGTCTAATTTAAGTTTGTTGCCAATTGCAATTAATTTCCCGTGCCAGGATATTTTACATTCCAGTAGCTTATTAGGGTCAAATGCTCTTAAAGTATCCTGGTCACTGAACAGATAATGCGAATATAAAGTGATGAATGTATCCACTTCCACGGTATTGCCATCTGGATCTTCTAATAAGCTGTAACTCATGGTGACAACTCTATTATTCGAGAATCTGAATGATCTGATCATTTTAATGACCTGAAATTGGTAAAATGTGTCAATTTTCACCGTTCCAATACAACTACCTTTCTTGGAAATCATTTGCAGAACTTTTTTATCAAGGCAATCGCTTTGACAGATTTGGCAATTAAAACTTTCGTCAGAAAAAATCAAACTTACTAAGTCCTCATTGTGAGATGGATTCCGACTGATGAAAGATTTACATTTACCCAGTGTAGCTAATAAACACAGGCTTGTTAATAGGAATAATTGAACCCTTTTCATAATTTAAATTTATTGGTGGATTCATATTCCCAGGATATTAATCAACAAAACAAAGTAGATAATAAGCTCTAAAAACGGATTAATGAGGACATGAGTGCACCAATAAATCACGTCAAAGAGCTTATTGACAATAATATAGCATGTTTGGTATTAATTGCAAGTTTCTTAACAGTTGCTCGCCTCTTGCGAGTAGCTTATGAGGTGTTTGCAGGGAGTGCGTCAGCACGGGAGCAAACTATTGCTTGCAACAAAGACTATGGCGCACACCGAAATATAAAAGATAATAAACAGTGTGCGCCATAGTCCGCAGCCTCAGAAGCTCGGCAGGCGAGCAAAGATGAGGACAGCCGGTGGATGTACTGGTGCTTGCGGAATGAGCGAAGTAATGTGCTGAGGAACGAAGCGCTTACACAGCGTAATGAGCAAAGCTACAGTGCAGACAAAGGAGGCTGTCGTGAACGGAGAAAGAGAAATGAAAAGCATGACAAGCTACGATAGTACCCGGAGGGCATGGCATCTGTTATTGCGTAGCTTTAAGGGATGCCATGGCTTGGCATGTCTTTTTGTATTTCCCCTTTTGGAGTTCACACCTTTAAACCTGTCCATAGGTGGAGAATCACAAAGGGTGGATATAGCTACTGTGGTAGTGCCAACAGAGCTTTGACGTAATGAAGGGCAGCGGAATAAGGCATTGCTCTGTTGGCACGGGATGTTGAATAGTCATATATTTGTAAATCAATCGCTAAATATGGTTAGCCTATTAAATAGAACAACTCTCTGGGGCCGAGCTGCAAATAGATGTTCATTCCCTGACTGCGGCATAGAATTAACAGATAATAGTTTAAGTTCCGGAATTGTCTCTATAGGAGAAGTTGCACATATTATTTCTGGGCAAAAAGGCGGCCCAAGATACGTATCAGATTACAATTCAGATTTGATAAATTCATATGAAAATTTAATCCTTTTATGTAGAAATCATCACAAATTAATTGACAGTGACGTAAGTAAGTTTTCTGCCGAAGAACTGAGAAAAATGAAATCTGACCATGAAAAATTGGTCATAGAAAAATTCCAAGTGGATGATGTAAAGCAAAAGAATATTGAGTATTATGCAATAGTAGTCGAAAAATGGGAAATACTTGGAAATCTTTCTGGATGGTTAAGTTGGACTGAGTGGCTAATATTAAATCGTCTTCCTAAAATCAGTAAACCTCAATGGAACAAATTGAATGAACTTCATAGATACTTGGATTCAAGACAATGGCCAAAGATGTACCCAGACTTAGAATCTGCTTTTCAACAATTTAACAATGTTTTAGAGGATTTTTTAAACGAATTCGACATATGGGTTTGCGAAGATCCTGATGAGAATTATTTGATTACGACTGCCTTATATCGCAAACAAGTTAAAACTGCCAGAGAGCAGGATGTGCATGACATTTTAATCTGTGAATTAACTGAGGAATTAACGAAATGTGCAAACCAAATTATAGGGGAGGTTCAGAAAAATCTTTTCAATGGTTACCGAATTGAAGAAGGAATTGTTTTGTTGCGTGGATACCCCGCAGATGGGATAAGCTACAGAAAACTCGAATATTTACCTGGAAAATCATATCTTGGATTAAGAGAAATTGAATCATTAATAAAAAAGCGAATAACTTAAGATTCACCATATTATTGCGGAGTAATCCAGCGGTCATAGTTATTATCATATTGAAATATACGAGGCCCACCCTCCCAATCTCTCAATTCCAGTTTGTTATTATTGCTAATGGCTTTTGTTTTATAGATTTCGTGATACTTATGGGTGCATCTGTTGAGTTCGCTGTATAAAAGTGCAACATTGTGTATCCTAGGTTCCCAATCATCAAAAGACATTACTTTTAAAATATTATGCTTTGCTGGGTCATAGTTTGAAAAATGCATCATCCTGGTATTGAAGAAGAAATAATACTGTGAATGTGCAGCTACATGCCTTAATTGAGAAAGGTATGCTTTTTCTATTAGGTTATACATTAACGGACAAATTTCTTTCAGATTATCACGAATATCAACCCTAATTAGTTGGTGTAATGTTTGTTCTTCAAAATTAAAATTCCAATCAAAATTTTGTCCCATTGCCAATCTTGTAAGTTGAAATAGCTTTTTTAAAATGGACTCGGATTCCCAAAATTTAAGGTATAACAGTAGTTCAAGGTGTATTGAATTTTCTTCCGTTTGCTGTAGTTCCTGACTTGTTTTTATGTCTTGCATAACTTGAACCTTTGAAAAGGTTGTATTGACATACCCACTGTAAAATTTTGATTGGCATTGCTCAACAAATCCTTCAATTCCCGTCCCATATCCATAGCCGCTTACCCTTCCAACCAAATGGGGATTGGTAATTTCTATCTTATTGGGTCCTGCATTTTCATTGACCAATAGCAAATCTTGAGGGTGTGTTTGATTGCGAAAGGCAACAGTAAATAATTCCTCCGTTGCCTGCTCAACGCTTGGATGCAAAGCGGCTAAAGTTTCTGCAAATAACATGTTCTTAAAATTTATCAGTCTTTAATTGGGTATTGTAGGTCATTTGGATATTCAATAGCCAAAGTTTTATTGATTATTTCAACAGTCTTATTTAAGGAAGTTATCCAAAATTCAAGATCGCTGTGATATTTCTGCATCCTATAAAACAACTTGTTATATTGAAAGAGAAAACTATTTGCTAAAGGGAATAATTTGTTGGCTTCAGGTGATAATGAATCCTCTGGGTCGCCGGACAGTTCAAAAAGAGGATTGATAACAGCACTAAATTTAACCTGAATACTCCTATCCTTTAATGCGTCAAATGCCATATTAATATCACTAATCTTTTTTAAAGTTGAGACATATTTGAAAATGGTGCTATCTGAATTATGAGCTACTATAAACCCTCTTATCGTGTCTTCAATTTCTTGAAATGTGTCGGTCAAGGCATCAAGTCTGGTATCAAATTGCAAAATGAATTCTGAAGTTGATTTTTGGATTTCTTCAAAAAGAAAACCCGAAAGTTCGCTATAGTCAATTAACTCAGGAAGTATTCTTTGGCGCTGTTCTTTTTTATCGATCTTGTTAACTAATATCTTATATATATCTCTAAGGTCCAACCTTTTTATTTGTGTTGGCAAAATATCTGTCCTCGTTCCCGGCACTCCCATTTCAAGCTTTATTACGTTTATATTCTCCTTTGGCTTTGTTTCTTCTTTAATATGCAAATCGTAGCGTGAAAGAGCTGTTTCAAATTCTTTTACTTGTTCAAGTGCTCCATGTCTCCAACGCAATAAGAAATGAAAAAGCACCATTCTGACATCTTTCAGTCTTCTTCTTTCTTTCCAAGCTTCCTTTGAAGATACAACAAGGAGACTTATTAAAGCACCGACAGCGATAAGAAAAATGCTTTTGCCAATTTCACTGTATTCCATGGGTTGAGGGGGTTCTGTTAAATAAATCATACTATTTAGTTAGGTGTGAATATCTTACCAAAGCTAACAAAAATCCCTCTTATATAATTCATTGCATTTGAGGGGTCAATTCTTCTCAGCCCATGTAGAAAATTGAATTTTGTTGAAGTATACCTCCTAGCAAAAGTATATTGTCGGACCCATTCAAATACTTTCTTAGAACGAATTCTTGATAGATCGATAAATTGGAGGTTGGTCAATTCCTAGTTCTTCTAATGCCAATTCGTATGCTTTTTGGTGACTTTGATTCCACTCTGGCAGGTCGAGCAAAACTAAATCAAATGAGCTACCAATACCATTTACAGTCTCTGTTCCAATTCCAATAATTTTTTGTGAATCCATATTTCGGCCTCTTGCAATAAGACAACGTAACAATAGTTCTTTTTTTCTTAATTCGCGGTCTGTATCAATGGGTCTTGCTAAGAAAACATATACAAATGACCCAGAGATTTCTGACCTAACTGCTCTTGTAAATACTTTAGAATGCTTAGTTTTGTTAATAATATCAAACCACAACTCTGATAAAAGCTTTCTGCTAATTCGATCTTCTTTAGCCATTACTCTCAAAATCTCTTCTAGTTCTTCCCGGGAAACGGGAAAATCTAATCTATTGCCAAAAAAATCATCAGACATTTGATTAATAAACTTATCCCATAATGCGCTGATTTTGATTTCTTCCTGCCATCTCTTTTGCTTCTCACTTTTTTCAAAGCTTGACCAAAGCCCCTGATCTAAAACCACCAAGCCATTCTCTGGAAACTGACCTTCTCCATCCAGATAATAGGCTAAGAAATCTTCTTCCGCAGCAGACAAGATTATTGTGTTATTTTTGATAAGCTTTTCCTTCTGCTGAAGATACTTAACAAAATCCAAAATTGTGTCAAGTTCAATTAAAGCCTTGTCAAATGAATCTTGATCAAATACGTGCACATATCCTTTTCCTAAATCTCCAAATTTCAAAGGGAACGTTTCTTTTCTGCCTAATGCTACGGCAACTCTGAAAACTATTCTTTCTTTTTTGGGTGGAAGCTTGATCTCTGTTTTTCCATCGCTTAATAGCACTATATCAGACATTGATAGCATCCTCTCTGCACCATAAATCTGTTTTGCGGAGGCATCAATTGCTCTTTTGAGCCAGCGTTCAGCATCTTGTTCTACATCATCAGTTTCTTTGATATTTATATCCTTTACAGAAAATATAATGATGTAGGGATCGCACACAATTAGCACATCTGTTAACTCCTTTCCCTTTCTTAACAGCGGATTAGCATAACTCCAAAATTTAAGAAAGGTTTGGTAACATAATTTCTCTACAAACTCTTCTGATTGATTAACAGCCATATCTAATCTTTATGTTGTATTTGGGAAATGTTGTTATTCGCTTTTTTAAATAGACTTTGCAATTTGGATTCAACCATTAGAACGGCTTCATCATCCTGTTCCTTGAGCTTGAGGGCATTCTTATGAAAAATCTCTCCTAACCCGCTATCGAACCAAAAAATCTTTCGATTGTAAACTCCCACTATGTCCCATAAATAATTAGTAGATAGGATGTGCATGTCTGTTGCTTGCTTCAAAAGTTTTTTAGGCAAAACTAATTCAGGAGGGTGGTTTTCATCCCATAATGAAAGCCCCTTTGTTTCTGGCATATATCTGTATCGTAAATGAATCCCTGCGTTTCTATATAGTGCTGCCTTGGGATTGACCAATGACTTGATTTTTTCATCTAATTTCTTAGATTCGAGGATGCCCTTAATCATTGCCCCTAAGTCGGGATACTTCTTGGGTAATGGCTTGTCTATTACAATTCTGGTTAAGTCCCAAATGACACACAAATAGTTTTTGTAAACAGATTCAACCACTGAGGCATAGTATTTTAAAATTGTTACTGCTCGAGATTCTCCGCGATATTTGTCTACATCCAAATATGCAGAATATGCGTACATGGCACCATTGATATTTTGTAAAAGGCCAGAACGAGCAAATATTATTAATGAAATATAAGGTACTTTCTCTTCGACTTCCTTAATCAACTGATAAAGCATTTTGGTTTGCGGCGCCTTCCGATATAATTCACTTAAAATGCCATTAGCTTCTAAGGCAGTCTTATTGAATAACTCCTGATAGTCAATATTTGCATACCAGGTGAAAATATCCCCAAAGTCTTTGATCAAGCCATCTGGCTCTTTTTCAATCTCCTTGCTTATGTTCGATTTAAGCCTCGCAATGTTTGTTTCAATTGCTCTCGGATTCGAATTTTTCAAACTTAGCACGTGGGGAATTAGAAAACGAGCTATAGGGATATCCTTAAAAAGTTTTTGATTCATTTTGAGTTTTTTATGACACAATCAAAAAAGCATTCTTTATACATTTCCTAATCAATTTGAGTTGGACTTTCATTGAGAAAGTCAACTATATAGTCTGCATTCTGATGCAGATTATCGTAAATGAGAGAATTAGGAATTCTTAAAGTAAGGTATCCTTTCTGAAAAGAATAAAGGGTTCGCTGCAAATCAGATAATGCTTGTCTCGGGTTGTAATTATGATGTTGCCCATCCACTTCAATATTTACTCTGGCTTTAGGGATAGCTATGTCTATATGCTTGAACCCGTCAAATTTTTCAATATGGGCAGGAACATTCCTTTCAAGCAGGGCAATGAAGAGTTTTCGTGAAGCCTCTGTAGCTTTTTCAAGTCCAGGCTTTAATTGGTCTTGGTGCATTCTACAGAGGGGTAATCCAAACTGTTGATTTGAGTAGTTATAAACCACTTCAGGAATATCATTTTTGCAGTAAAGACAAACAAATGATCTCTTTTTAGGAAAGTACCGCATTATTTAAATTTTTTTTCAAGCTTAACATAAACGTTTATAGTATTAAGAAGGGAAAAGAATACCCACTCTAGCTGCTCCTCGTGCTCCAAATTTTTCGTATTGTCCTTATTGTGCCTAATATCAAAATTGTTAACGATGTTAAAGAAATCACTTACATCACTTGAAGAAAAATATTTTTTTAAATCCTCTCTCAAAGGTTCCAATATATAGCTTAGAGATTCACAAGCTGATCGCTTATTATTCATTGTTGCATGCTCTTTGAAAAACAAGTCTTTAGCATGCATTATTTTGTCATCAACTTCCTGATTGCCTGTAGTTATTTCATCATTAACTAAACTAATAAGAGGTATCTTGGGCAGTGTCTCCTCGACTTTTTCAACCCCAAGAGTAGTTAACTTTACACCCCTATATGAAACATCAAGACCTCGGCCAAAGGAATCAGACTTTGCGACATCTATTAAGTAGTTATCAATTAGGTAGATCATTATTCTGTTAAATTCTTCTGGGTTTGTATATGCTAATATGCCGCCTGATAAAGAGCGAAACTCAAATTTAGCGCTTTCATTTCCACCGTGATCATACATGTATTTTAAAATATGTTGTACTTTACCTTGAAAGTCACTGAGGATATTTAACTGTTTATAGCCACTTAATAAGAATTGGGAATCTATTAATGGCGGCTCTTCTTGCTTTTCATGTGCATTTCTGCAGATGCCTGCAATTATGAATCGTAACTGGTCTGAATAGTTTGTGCAGCTTTTTAAATCATTTTCTAAGGCAATGAAAGTTGGATGAGCAATGATGACTTTCCCGATCGCTTTATTAAAATACTTTATTGTAGTTCCTTCTTGTGGTTGAATATCTGGTTCCTGGATATCCAATCCTAAAATGCAATCTTTCATGTTTAAGATTTTTGTCAAATTTATAAAAGATGAAATGAAATAGCCATTTATTATATTTTTCTCCCTTTCCCTGAATCGATAACTGATTTGGCAACCATTTTCATCTTTTGTGAATAAATATTAGTTTTGATTTTGTTGGCTTCGCTAAGTACCTTCCTGGAAGTATCTTCAGTTGATTTTATCGTGAAGGTTACTTCTTTTTCGCATCATCTTGATCTTTCATTTCACGCTCATAAATCTCTAATGATCTTTTAAGTCCCTTGTCCATAATTGCTCTACGGATGTTTTGTCGCTTTTTACCCTGTATTGTGGATTTGATCAATGAAAAAGCTACGACAATAAATACAATCCAAAAGAAAGCTGTCAGTCCATAACTGGATATAAAATGAAGAAGGTGTACTACATCATTGAAAGCTGACCAAAATTCTTCCCACTTCATTCTTTAGGTAAATTTATCAGAAAACCTTAATGCAAATGCATTTGGAAGTAATATCCATTGTATTAGTCCTTTCCCTCTAATTTAATTGTAGAGCTTCTTTTTAAAAGGTTGTATTCCCATATCTAATCTTTTCTCTTATCAAATTCGAGTGAGCTTAACATTGGCTGCGCTCTTCTGTCCCTATTTGACAAGGGCTGTAAGTCAAAGAGCACTTCAATGGTTTTAAGTATCGATACGGTTTCATATTGAGTATGATCAATACGATTTTTTAAAGTATCACTTTTTGACCATGGCGAAACAAGTATAGCCGGAACCCTTGTACCTGGACCCCAAGTATCAACTGAAGTGGGAGGAGACACATGATCCCACCTGCCACCATTTTCATCATACGCTATAATAATCAAAGTTTCGGACCAATATTTACTTTTTTTAATTGAATCTATTAAGTCCGCAACATGCTGTTGTCCAGCTTTTACGGTGGCATATTGTGGATGCTCATTGTAAATACCGACAGGTTTTATAAAGCATACTTGCGGAAGAGAGTCAGAATGTAATTTTTTATAAAACTCCTTTTCGTCTTTCAAATATGCTGAACTATTTGATCGTGAATAGTATGCGAATGGTTGATGGTGATATTGAAATTGATTTGCCTTACTTACAATTGGATCATATCTTGAATCCCATCCGCCGGAATACCATGACCATGTTATTTTTTTATCAATAAGCCTATCGGCAATAGTACTATCGTTGAGAGATGACATGAGACTTGCACTTTCTTTATTAACATAATAAGGTATAAGATTTTTAGAATACACGGTATTAATTGCATAACCATTTGGATCCAGTGCGTTGTCGTACACCTTTGGATGGGAATGATCCGCGGGATGGGATAACATTTCTGTAGGAGGATTCCCTGACCAATGTGGTGTCTTTGCTGAAACTAACCACATGTGGTTTAGAAATGATCCACCAAATGCGGAATGAAAGAAATTATCGCACATTGTATATTGCTGTGCTAATTTACCCTCCGGCAAATTAGATGCATCGAAATAGCTTTGGACAAGCCCTGGATTGTTACTCCACGCTACAAATCTATCCATTGCCCCATTATTAATTTGTAATTGTTCAGTATAAAAGCGGTGCACAATGTCTCCTGTATTTGAATCCACCATTATCCCAAGACTATCTAATCGATATGGATACATGGGTGTATTTGCTGCCGTGAACTTGGAATCAGGTTTTTTAGTATCTGGATCAATATATGGCTTTGGGTAACCTTGTTGGGTCAGCAAATTACCAAGTGAATCTTTCTGTTTATAATTCGTGGCATTGGATAGATTATTGGCGTGTGGAAAACGCCCATAGAGCCCATCAAAACTCCAGTTTTCCTGATAAATAATTATAATATGTTTAACATGGGCTTTGAATGCAGTTATCTGCTGCACATTGTTTTCCAAAGAAATCTCTTTTTTTTCGTGCAGACTTCCATTACAACTTGCCAAAAAAAGTAGGATTGTGTTAGTCAATATGAATTTAACTATAGCTGCCGGATTTTTTCTTTTTGCTTTCATTTCTCTTGTATTAAGTTAAAATATGACATTTTGAAAGAATACTACACATTATTATGGCTGCAAGTTGAGTACTAATATTATCGAATCCAAGGCGTTTTACAGAATTTGTACCGTCCAAAACAGAGTCATTTTTTAACATAAATGTCCTTTTTGATATTGTTATAGCACTTTTAGTTATTGTTATTGTGACAGAAATTTGTAAAACAGTTACCCTATTTCATAAAAAAGTTGTGCGACATTATAGGCTTGGATAATTGCGCCCACTGTACTCGCTGCATGAGATAGTTATTGAATATCCTCCATTTACTATTAACTGGATTTGGCTGTGGCTTGTCCAGATCCCTGCGCATGGAATCAAGCAAATTAAAATAAGATAGCTTTTCTGTTTCGAAGTTTCTATTTTCATTTTCAATAACTTCTCTTAGCAATTTTGCTAGATTGTAAATCGCGATTTTTCTATTTTTAATTCGCTTAAGTAATATGCTAATACCAAAGAATATCAAACTGATTACTAGGCAAATAACACCGACAATTTCCACAGTCTGGAAAATGGCTTGAGTGGATTCTAACGAAGTAGTTTGTTGGAAGCTGTTTGTCCAAAGATTCGATTCACAATACAGAAACAGGAGAAAGAAAGTGACCGCTATTGATTTAGATTCTTTAGTTTTACAAGAATTTAAAAGGTGGAGCAAAAAGTATATGTTAAATAAAATTTATAGATTACTAACTGCAATATTGCATTTATTAAGCGGTTCACAACAAAAAATTGATCGGAGTGCCTTTTGGACTATGATTGGGACAATATTAAGTTTAATACTTATAGTATTAGGGTATAACCAACTTGTTGGCTTAAAGCAAACTACCGATGCCACGTTCATAGAGACAATGAATCAACGCTTTTTCACAAATGATGAAAGAGATTTGACAATGTTACTTGAAAATAAATTACTGTTGTTTAAAGTCGACACAAGTAAGGAGAACAGAATTTTTCCTGATAGTTTCGTTTACTTCAAAGTAAAAAGGGATTATAAGGCAATTAATAGACTTCTGTCAGATACAACCCGTAAGCTGTATTCTTCTGGAGAGATTGATAATTATTTCTTAAGTCCATTAGACGAAATTGCTTTATATGAAAAGAAAGGACTAATAAGTATGAAGGAAGTGTATTTTGAATTTGGTTACCAACTTAACGTAATACATGATAGTGAGACGATGAAATCGTACTTTAAATGGTTAAATGAAACAAGTGCCGACAGCCCGACTGGCCGATATGATGACCTGCAAGCTTTGATAAAGAAAAACCATGAGTACGAACAGAAATTAGTTAGGTGAAATGCTGGGCTAATTCTTGAATCCATTCAGAAAAAATACTCAAAAACCTATACTTTTCACTTCATGTAAGGGATAAATACCAGTCTCAAATTTATTCTTTTCAAACCAAGCGCATACAAGATCACCTTCTTTGCGTTGCCCCATAACAATGTAAAACTCATTTACTTTCTTAACACCGTTATCCTTGGTTTGACCAATTACCCAAATTACTGTCATTTTCTTTTTATCCAGTTTCCTTTCAACAACACTACCAAAAGTAATTTCACTTTCTGTATTTTCAGTAATTTTTTCTCCTTCTAAGAGAATTGCTTCATTTGGTAATTGACCCTTTGCTTCTGTATTACCTAACATCCATTTAATAGCAATATCTCCTGTTTTAAGCATCCCGCTCATCTTAAGAAAAGGATTTGGGTCGATACCGGCCTTCTTGTCTTTTGTAACATCGACAACCCAATCAACGATTAAATTTGGGCTTCCTGATTTAAGAGTTATTATATCTCCAAGCTTGACATTTTTCATAATATTTTTTTATCAAAGTTAGAGAAAAAGTTCATTTTTCTATCTTCTCCTCTCTTTTTCTCTGTAACTTTACGGTATATAATCAGCCTAAACAATACATTAACAAAAGAATATGGAAGCAAAAAAACCAGTTGGCATCTGGATTCGTGTCAGCACTGAAGACCAGGCAAAAGGAGAATCACCGGAACACCATGAGCGCAGAGCACGGATGTATGCTGAAAGCAAAGGCTGGAGCGTACAAGAGGTATATCACCTTGAAGCAGTCTCAGGCAAAACGGTCATGGAGCATACTGAAGCCAAACGAATGCTTAAAGACATTAGAGATGGGCATGTTACAGGCCTTATCTTCTCAAAACTGGCTCGACTTGCCAGAAATACCAAGGAACTGCTTGAGTTTGCAGAGATATTCAGCAGAAATGAAGCGGACTTGATTTCCCTACATGAATCAATTGATACCAGCACCCCAGCAGGAAGGCTCTTTTACACAATCATAGCCGCTATGGCACAATGGGAGCGTGAAGAGATCGTATCACGTATTACCGCTTCTATCCCCATTAGAGCAAAGATGGGCAAGTCATTGGGTGGCGTGGCTCCCTATGGATACAGGTATGAGAATAGGGCGTTGGTTGTGGATGAGAATGAGGCTCCCGTCAGAAAGCTGGTATATACGCTGTTCCTGAAATACAAGCGCAAGAAAACTGTTGCCAATGAACTAAACAAAATGGGATACCGCTCCAGGAATGGAACCCTTTTTAGTGATGCAACTGTCAGAGTACTCTTAACGGATTCTACAGCCAAAGGAATCCGGCGGGTTAATTACAACAATCATACTTCTGACGGCAAACGGACATTCAAGCCTGAAAGCGAATGGATGTATGTGCAATCCCTGGTAATTGTTGAAGAAGAACTCTGGAACGAATGCAATCGGATAATAGACGAGCAAAAGGAGAAGTATCATAAGCCTGGCCCCCGTTCAGTCCACCTCCTTTCAGGATTCGTGCATTGCACCTGCGGCAAAAAGATGTACGTCTATCACAGCAATCTCAAATTCTCCTGCAAACAATGCAAAACCGGAATCCTTGCAAGTGATCTTGACGAGATTTACCATTCACAATTGAAAACATTTCTACTCACTGATACTGATCTGATAACTTATGAAAAGAATCAAAACAGAGAAATAAAAGAAAAGGAAATCTTGCTTCGAGTTTTAACAGAAGAAGCAGAAAAAAACAGAAAGCGAATGTCCGACTTAGTAAATATGAGGCTCAATAGCGAAATCACTAGAGATAACTTCATGTTGCATCACAAACCATTAGAAGAACGGATGGGGCAACTGGATGCCCAGATACCGGAATTACAAGCTTCCGTGGACTTTCTGAAAATACAATTTCTGTCCTCTGATACCGTCCTTCAAGAAGCCAAAGACCTTTATACTCGATGGCCTGATTTATCCTTTGAGAACAAGCGCACCATTGTAGAAGTCATTACCGACAAAATCACTGTGGGCACAGAGGTCATTAACATAAAGCTTTCATACCTCCCTTCCATTTCCGGAAATGCGGGAAAAAGTCAAACCAACCTTTAGGAGATTTAGAGGTTACTCTGATTAGCCCTTACCTAAAGGGAACTATTTGAGCATTTTACGATGCGATTAAATCTTGAATGTGTTTAATTAGAGGCTAAAACTACCTAAATCTCATCATAACTCACAACCACATTTGGGGTTGTAGGGTGGCTCTGGCAGGTCAATACAAAACCATCACGAATTTCTTCATCGGTTAACCCTTCACGGTCGTCCATGATTACATTTCCTGACATGAGTTTTGCTTTGCAGGTACAGCATGAACCGATCATACAGGCATATGGGGGATCCAGGTCATTGTCGAGCGCTGCTTCCAGTATGCTGTCGCTGGGCTTTACAACGATATCATATTCTTTTCCTTCAAGGATCACTTTTACGGATCCAGGTTTTATATCAGCAGCAACTGCTTGTTTTACAGGTTCATCTTCAGGATGAGATATAGGAGCTGAGAAATGTTCCTGGTGGATGTTCTCAGCAGGTGTATGCATCTCTTTCAGAGCTTGCGCTGCCTCATCCATCATAGCTGACGGGCCACATATATAATATTCTTTAACAAGGCTATCCGATTCAATAACAGGAGATAATATTGATTTAACATGTTCTCTGTTCAGCCTTCCACTGGTACCTGCCCAATTGCTTGTAGGTTGAGATAATGAGTGGATTACCTTCAACCTGTCGGCATATTTTTCCTGGAGGTTTTGTAGTGCATTTTTGAATATGATAGAGTCTTCGTTCCTGTTCCCAAATAATAAAGTCACTTTACTTTGGCTTTCCACTTCAAGAACGGATTTCAGGATAGACATCAGCGGTGTGATACCACTGCCGGCCCCGATCAATACATAATGTTTTACCTGGTAATCCTTGAGTTTTGCTGTGAAATTGCCCATCGGTGGCATTACTTCCAGGTAATCGCCTGCTTTGAGGTTGTCAATAAAATAAGTCGAAACAAGTCCGCCTGGTGTTTTTTTAACCGTTACGGCCAAAAGTTCATCCGTGATAGGAGAGGAGCATAGTGAAAACGCCCTATTGACTGCTTTCCCATTGATCTCTGTTCTGAGAGTCAGATATTGGCCCGGGATATAAGTAAACAATTCTTTATCAGGGTTTTGAAAATAAATGGTGATGGCATCAGAGGTTTCCCTTACTACATTATGAACTTGTAACCTTTGAAATTTTAAAGCCATTTTTTTATTTTCGGGAGGGGTTTCTTTATTGTTTTTATTGAAAAGTTGAAATGCCACCTTATTTAATTACCTGATAATGCTGTGAAAAACGGTGCAAAATTAAGCAAAAGACTTGAAAAACAGGCGTAAGGCGTTAGGCATAAGGCGTAAGTCATAAAGCCTTATTAATCAATTTATTTAATGAATATTTCCCTTTATCCGCGAACGATTTATCAATGATTGCTTATAGAATATTAAAGTTTTCGGCCTTACGCCTTACCCCTTATGCCTTACGCCTCGGTTTTAAAAACATCTCTCGAACTCGCCTGAGCAGTCGGGGTAATGATCATATCATTGATATTGACATGGGCAGGCCGTGTAGCTACAAACCAGGCTGCCTCTGCGATATCATCCGCATTCAATGCTTCAAAGCCTTTGTAAGTCTGGGCAGCACGGTCTTCATCCCCGTGAAATCGTACAATTGAAAATTCAGTCTCAGCGAGGCCCGGATTAATAGCTGTAACCTTAATATTGTGTGGAAGCATATCTATTCTCATCGCTTTATTCAATGCGTCAACGGCATGTTTGGTAGCGCAATAAACATTTCCCTTTGGGTAAACTTCTTTGCCTGCCACGGAACCGATATTGATAATATGTCCGCTTTTATGTTTGATCATCAGAGGAGAAACCTGGCGTGTGACGTATAACAGACCTTTGACATTGGTATCAATCATTGTATCCCAATCGTCCATATCGCCATCCTGGATATCTGATAATCCCTGTGCCAGGCCGGCATTATTGACCAGTACATCTATTTTGGTCCATTTGTCCTGCAGACTACTAATGGCTTCAATAACTTCATCCCTTTTTCGAACATCAAATGGTAAAGAGAGAACTTCAACTTTAAAATCATTTTTGAGTTGCGTTTCCAGTTCGGCAAGCCTTTCTTTACGTCGGCCATTTATGATAATATCATAGCCGTTTTTAGCAAATAAGGTAGCAATGGCCTTTCCAAAGCCTGAAGTAGCACCGGTAACAAGTATTGTTTTTGACATATCTGATCTGATTTTGGTTGTTGCAAAGATAAGGTATAGTTAAAGTTGATTGCGAAAAATCCCGGTAAAGGATTTTTCAGTTGTTTCAAATAGGAGGCATAAGTGATTTAACTATTAAATTTGAAGTTGACTTGTACCCCTGTTCTCAAAAAGCTTTCAATAATATGATGAAATTAACGGTATCTGCATTTGTTTTATTTGTATTAAGCTGGCAATCAGTATTTTCTCAAACTATCATTCTGCCCGATCCCATTTTTACCCAAACCATGACTTCTCCCATGTATTTCAATCCGGCCTATGCAGGGTTTCAAGAAAACTTGAGGGCATCATTCCAGATCAGGGCACAGCTGCTTGCCGGTACTACGAACCTGACAACGGATGCGTCCGTTGATATTGGTTTGCCGAAGATAAACAGCGGAATAGGGCTGATGTTGATGAGTGATCAACAGGATAATGCTTCGCTCATTACCAATACGATCAGTGCTTACTATGCATATGAGTTGAAAATGAGTTCTGGTTCATATCTGCGGCTTGGATTGAATGCATCCTTGTTTCAGAAATTATATATTTATAACAATTCCACTTTTGATACAAGCGCTTCATCTGCAACCCATTTCTATCCTCAGAATATGTCTACTTATGGTATACCGAATTTTGGAGCAGGCGGACTCTATTATAATGACAGGTATTACCTGGGACTGGCCGTTTATAATTTATTTACCCCAAATGCCTCCTTTAACAACGACCCGAACGGTGATTTGAAAAGACAATTCGTTGCCCAGGCAGGAGAATTTGTAAATATTGGTAACCTGATCATTAATCCTAATATCCAAGTCATTAACCAGGGTTCTGTCAGCCAGATATTACCCGGGTGTGCTATTACGGCAGGTTCATTTAGTTTCGGGATGTCATTACGGCAATCCATACCTGTTTTTGATGCCCTCAATATTTTGCTGGGTTTTGGAAAAGGTAAAGTAAGAATCTGCTATTCTTATGATATCACCTTATCTGCCACAAATCCCGGCGCAGCATCTGGCACGCACGAATTATCAGCCATTGTTCAGCTGAGCGGCCCTCATGATGTTTCAAACAAAAAAATGGTAGGATATATGAAAGAGGCGCTTTAGGCTGTAATTTAAAATCGAAAACAATATTTCGCTCCCGTCCGAATGGCAGTGCCGGGCGGGCATTTAGGGCTATGTAAAGATTATCATTAAAAACTGCCAACTTTTTTCAGGGTGAGACAACCGTCTAAATCCCATAAATCCCAAAAAACTTATGAATCCTGGTTCAGACAATTTCCTACATTCTCCCAGCCAGAAGATACAGCACCGCCATTCTAATGGCCACACCATTTTCGACCTGCTCCAGGATAATAGAATGTTCTGAATCAGCTACATCACTGTTTATTTCCACTCCGCGGTTGATTGGACCCGGGTGCATAATGGTGATTGGCTTCGTCAATTTATTGAGCCTTGTTTTATTGATACCAAATGCCAGAGCATATTCTCTGAGCGACGGGAAATATCCTGCCTCCTGGCGTTCGAGCTGGATGCGAAGCACATTGGCAACATCGCACCACTCAAGAGCCTTTTCTACAGAATGTTCTACGATGACGCCAAGGCTTTCAATATGTTTTGGGATCAGCGTGGCCGGACCGCAAACCATCACTTCGGCACCGAGTTTTTTGAGCAGAAATATGTTGGACAATGCTACCCTGCTGTGCATGATGTCCCCAATAATGGCAATTTTCATCTCTGAAACATCTCTTTTGGTCCGATCCATCATGGAAAATGCATCCAGAAGTGCCTGGGTAGGGTGTTCATGGGTACCGTCACCCGCATTAATGATCTGTGCGTTGACATTTTTGGAGAGAAAATAAGCTGACCCGGGATAAGGATGCCGCATGACAATCATTTCCACTTTCATGGCAATGAGGTTGTTTATGGTATCGAGGAGTGTTTCGCCTTTGCTTACAGATGACGAAGAGCTGCTGAAGTTTACGATATCCGCAGAAAGCCTTTTCTCTGCCAGTTCAAAGGATAGCCGGGTGCGTGTAGAGTTTTCAAAAAATGCATTGGCAATAGTGAGATCGCGCAGTGAAGGAACCCTTTTCATGGGTTGATTTATTTGCTCCTTGAACCTCACCGCAGTAGAAAGAATCAACCGGATATCATCAACACTCAGGTCTTTGATCCCAATCAGATGTCTCACACTTAATCCAGTTTCCATTTTTCAGTTATCGGTTAACAATTTGCCTCACCCCAGCCCTCTCCTAAAGGGAGAGGGGGCAGTTCGGAACGTAATTCAATATATTAGCAGCTAATTTCAACTGCTGTTTTTGTTTTTCTATTTCAGTACTTATTTCTAACGCCTAACGCCTTATGCCTTGCGCCTTATTCATTCTGTCATCAACCATACACTATCTTCTTCGCCTGCCGCTTTCCAGTTCACTTTTACTTTTTGTGAAGCCCTTGTATCTACCTGCAGACCAATATAATTAGGTTCTATGGGCAGTTGCCTGCTGTAAATCCGATCTACCAGTACGAGCAGTTCCACGCTGGCTGGCCTTCCGAAATCAAGCAGGGCATCCATTCCTGCCCTTATAGAGCGACCGGTATAGAGCACATCGTCAACAAATATGATATTCTTATTTTCAACCACCAGTTCCATTTTTTGCGAAGAGGGAATCAATGGCCCTTTATGCGTCCTGAAATCATCCCTGTGAAAGGTGGTATCCAGTTCACCATAAGGTACTTTTATGGGGGCAAGAATGGTATTCAGACGTTGTTGTAAGGCCTGGGCCAGGTAAATACCCCTGGGCTGGAGACCAATTATAGCCGAATTAATGAATTTGCCGTGGTTTTCAATCAACTGATAACACAACCTGTCTAAGGTTATGCTGAATTTTTTGCCCGATAAGATGGTGTTGTGTTCCGGCATGTATGCCTTAATTATTTATAAGTAAGGCGTTGCAAATTTACGATTTTTGTGATAGCTGCAAAATGATATTATAGGCATCTTCCGAAAGAGGAGATACACTAAGCCTGCTCAGGCGAACCAAAGCAATGTCTTGCAGTCTTTTATCTGCCTTGATGGTTGCCAGTGAAACGGGGTTTTTGAGTGCTTTTACAGGTTTCAGGTCTACCACAACCCATGCCGGATCATCGGTAGTCGGGTCTGGATAAAATTCTTTGGTTACCTGGGCAATACCAACAACTTCCTTATGACCTCCACTATGATAGATGAAAACCTGGTCGCCCTTTTTCATGTCACGCATATTGTTGCGGGCCGTATAGTTACGCACCCCATCCCAGGTTGCTTTCTTATCCCGGACCATATCATCCCAGCTAAAGGTTTCCGGTTCGGTTTTCATGAGCCAGTAGTTCATTTTTTTATCGAGTTTGGTTTGTGAAGCGAATGTATGGAAAGAATTTGGGAATTTGAATTCCCCTCCCGTTGATTTACTTTTTCACCGCCTTTATCGAATACATCAAAGGCAGTTTGTTGCCCTGCGATTTAAAATGCCATTGACCGCGTTTGCCTTGTACCATGTCCTGGAATACATTGTATGATGAATAAGGAAATTCATTTACAAATTGTATCTGCAAGCCGCTGTTTATAAGTGCGTTGATAATTTCACTCAGGCTGTGGTTCCAGCCATATTCTATGGCCACATTGTCATGATAGCGGTCTGCATAGCTGCCGTGGACTTCTTCGCGGATGGGACCGGTATTGAAATAACTGTATTTAATATCCCAGCTTTTGTTGTCATACATCCAGATCACCGGGTGGAAATCGATCATATAAAACATGCCTCCTTTTTTCAGGAAATGGGAGATGATCTCAGCCCAGCGGGTAAGGTCAGGCAGCCATCCTACGGTACCATAAGAGGTAAAAACAATATCAAATTTGCTGTTGAGCTGCTCTTTGAGGTCATAGATATTGGCGGAAATAAATTCGGTGCCCGTTTTCAATTCCGCCGCCATTTCGCGGCCCAGGTTTATAGATTCATCAGAGAAATCTACCCCGATTGCTTTGGCACCCATCCTTGAAAATGTGATCGTATCCATCCCGAAATGGCATTGCAAATGCAGAATGCTCTTGCCGTTTACATCCCCTATTTCAGCCAGTTCTGCAGCGTTCAAAGATGTTTTACCTGCCTTAAAATCCTTGACATTGTAGAATTTGGAGTGTTTATGACTCTCTACCCGGTCGTCCCAGAGTTTCCGGTTGTATTCAAAATATTTGTTTTCGTTCACGGACCAAAGTTAGGGAAAGGCGGGGATTATAGAAGGTGTGTTAGTTGGGAAGGTCATTGCGAGGGAATGCGACCAACCGGAGCCATGACCGTGGCAATCCGTCAGTAAAATAGTTCTTTTGTTTAAAATCCACCATACGTGCATTTGATCAACGGATTATTACGTTGCACTCCATGAGCCTTCGGGTTGCCGCGTTCCGTATCTACGCGATGGCTTCGATACTTCTCTCGCAATGACGCTCTTTTCAGATAATCTCCCCAAGCTTCTTCCCCACAAAATCCGAATATCGCTTTGCTGCCAGTTTCAACTCTTTTTCCATGGATTTTGAAAAAGCAGAAAACCTTTGAATTTCAATATTTAAGCTGTCTTTTTTTACAAGTGGTTTCCAGATCCCTTTTACAAAACCATCCAGGATAATGGTTGGATAAAAAATACCATTGCTCCTGATAACATGGTTGATGATATCCTGATGAATACCGGCAGACCGGTTGGTATAACCTACTATATATTCATCAAATCCTGCCAGGAGATGTGCACGATGGTCTGGCTTGGGATTAGCACCAATATCCTTATCAGCGAAGTAAGTATCACCATTAATATCAAATTTTTCAAGCTTTGATTTGATACTTTCCAAGCCTTTTCGTGCTTCTTCCGGTGCGAGGCCCGACCACCATATAAAATCTTTAACGGAAGCAGGTCCGTGACTGGAAAAATAACGACTGGCTAATTCAGTTAAGGCCTGTTCTCTGCTGAATGAGCTCTTCTTAGTAGGTTTAAGCCTCGTAAAACCAAAATCCTTGCCTTGTTTGGCGCTGAAGCAGATCGTATTTTTCAAACAGGCAAATTGTAAAATATGGGCAAGGCGAACTCCAGTTGCAATAATCTTTTTGTCTTTTAAAATTTCACTGATGCCCGTTCTCGTAACAGTATCACCGGATTCCAACGCTTTTCGTAAAATTTCATTGGCTTTTCCAAGCGTCTTTTCACTGAGTTCAAGGTGTTCATATCTTGTTTTATTCCGCGCAATGATCCGGGTTGCAAGCAGGTCCGTAAGCCATTGTACATCATCAGGCGAAACGACATGGATGGTACCCCGCATCATCCAGGTACGGACGATTGTTTGAGACGCAATAGCTTTGTCAATTGACTCATTTGTGCTACCGGGAATGCGTGAGCCGATTGCCCATTTTCCCTGGCCAAAATCCTGTGCCTGAATACCTCCAAGCCAGGCAACCAATTGCTCCGGTTTATTGAACCTAGGGGCATTAATATCCAGGTTATTCATACGATGCTGCAGGAGTTCTTTTTCGGTCATTGTACCGGCGAAGATATGATATTTGAAGAGGCTGGCAATTCTGAAAATAAAATCGAATCAATCTCTATCTTTGAATTTAAATTGATCATTGACAATTGAACATTGATCATTTCTTAAACAATGTCCACCCTCCTCAGCAAATCCACTTTTATACGCAGTCTGCAGTGCCAGAAATCATTATTTCTTTATAAGAATTATTATCATTTAAGGGACGAGATCAGCCTGGAGCGTCAGCGTATATTTGAGCGGGGACATGAGGTGGGTAAACTGGCGCAGCAGTTGTTCCCGGGCGGTATTGATGTGGGTTGGGAATCACCAAAAGAATACAAAAAGTCTGTCCAACTCACTCAGGAACGTATCCTGAAAGGAGATAAAATCATTTATGAAGCTGCTTTTTTGTGGAATGAAGTATTGGTTGCGGCGGATATCATTGTAAAAGAAGGAGATACCTGGCATATCTATGAAGTAAAAAGTTCTTTGAGTATTTCAGAGACCTATTATCGTGATGCGGCTTTGCAGCTTTATATGATCTCTAAAAGCGGCTTAAAGATATCAGGGATTTCTATGATTCATCTTAATAAAAATTATATCAGAGAACAACACATTGATCTGCATAAACTGTTTAAAATAGAAGATGTTACACAGGAAGCAGAGTTGCGGATTGGAGGAGTGATCATGGGCTTGATTGAAGCCCGGAATACGCTCAATCAAAATACAATTCCCGATATCAGGATCGGGCCGCAATGTGATAATCCCTATACCTGTGATTTTAAAGGATATTGTGGCTGGAATAAGATACCAAAAAACTCCGTTTTTGAGCTTGAAGAAATAGAAGAAGAACAGGTCTGGACATTTTATAATCAGAACATTGTGAGGATTGAGGATATCCCGGCTGACTATCCTTTTACAATAACTCAAAAAATTACCTGGCAAAGCAGGCTGACTAACGAGGTCTTTATCAATCAGGATGAAATATCATCTGCCCTTGATCAGGTAATACTTCCGGCTGCATTTTTAGATATCCAGGTTTTCAGACCCGCTGTTCCTTTAACCTCAGGCGCGCATCCATACAAGCAAATACCTTTTGGTTTTGGAATGAAAAATCTTACTTTGGATTCAGATAATCAGAAGATTGAAATTATTTTAGCCGAACCGGTTTTTGACTTTGAAGAATCATTTCTCAAAAGATTCATTTCTGAAACAGCACATTTAAAATCACTTATTGTTTTTGATAAAAAACGTGAATTACGGGCCTTGGTGCAAATGACAGAACGTTTTCCGCAATACACTGCAGAAATAGAAAAAACAATTAATGCAACAGTAGATCTTGCTGATATTTTTAATCGGAGGCATTTTTATCATCCAAAAATGAACCTGAATCTCAGAGATATGCCTGCCATTTTTGGCTATGAAAATGTATCAAATGAAAATCAGTTTGGGAGCGATTCCCTGGCAGGAACGGCATTTGAATATCTATACCGGGATGGTGATCTCCTGCAGGCCATAGAAATCAAAGCACTGCTGAAAAATTATTTAAAACAGGATATTGAAGCATTGGAATTGATTTACAGAGGACTGACGGACACTATTGATCATTGATTAACTTGTCCCGACTTATTCGGGATTGATCATTGACTTAATCTCTGCTGCTCAAAACGCCAACCCCTATTTTTTTATTGGCCATATATGCCGGATACCATGAGGCAAGAAATCCCAGGACAAGAACGGTAAAAAATACAACCACAAAATCCCATGCATTGAAAGCAATTGGGTAGGCCGAAACTACAAATGTAGAATCTGAACTTCCTAATTTTACGAATCCATAGGTCAGCTGCAGCCAGCATATCAATCCTCCCACTGCCATGCCGATAACGCCGCCGCTTACCGAAAGCAGCAGTCCTTCAAATGTGATAATTCTTTTTACGACACCTGACCGGGCGCCCATGCCCAGCAAAATCGCCATATCTTTTTGTTTTTCAAGGGCAAGCATCAATAGGGAACCAATCAAGTTAAATGTAGCTATGAGCAGGATCAAAGACATAACGAGGTAAACGGCAGCTTTTTCTACATGCATTATTTTATACAAGGAAGGATGCTGCTGAAACCGGTCTAAAACCTGGAAACGACTACCCATTATTTGCTGAATTTTCGCCTTGGCATCTGCTACTTTATTTTTGTCTTTTAAATTTATCTCAATAGCTGTAACCGCTTTATTTTCGCCAAGCAGTTCCCTTGCAAACCCAATAGGCATCAGAACATATCTCTGGTCGAAATCCTGCTGAATGGAAAAAATGCCCCCGCTGATAATGTTTTTTTCGGACAGGGAATTTTCAGGGTTATGGGTTGAAATTTCCACATCCTTTCTCGGCACATATATCTGTATTGGGTGGAATTCATCGTATCCTCTCAGGTTTAGTGTGTAAGCGATACCGCCACCTATAACTGCGTAATTTATAGAATCTTCAAAAAGATTGCTGTTGCCTGCAACAATCATGCTGTCAATTCCTGATGAATGGATATAATCAGGATTGATGGCTTTTATTGTGGCGAAACTTTGATTGGAGCGATAGCGAAGTTCAGCATTTTCTTCAATAACGGGAGTCATGGCTTTAATTCCGGAGATTCCTTTTATCTTGTTCATAGTCAGTGAATCTGGAGTAAAATATTTGCCTGTAACAGGAACAATTTTCAGGTCAGAATCAAAACTGGCGTACAGCTTACCCACAACGGATTCAAAACCATTAAAAGCCGAAAGAATAATGATCAGGGCCGCCGAGCCAAAGAATATGCCCAGGATGGAAATGAGGGAAATAACATGAATTACATTTGATATATTCCTCGAAAAGAAATACTTACGGGCGATATAGAGTGGGAGATTCAAATTTGAAAATTTGAGAATTTGAAAATTTGAGAATTGCCTCCGGGAGGTAATCCGATTTCATGAAAACTGATTGGAAGAATGGAGATTTTTGATAACGCATTCAAAAATGCTACCTTATTGATACAATTATTATCAATTTTTCGCGTCAGCCCATTTTCAAATTCCCAAATTTTCAAATTTTCAAATAGTTAAAAAATTATTTCCACGCATTCACAGTTAAGCCTGTTCCGGTTTTATGAGAAGTATAGGTGTCGAAATAATTCAGTACAAAACTGATTGGGTAAGCGGCAAGATAATAAAATGGCAGCAATATCGTGAAGGCCATGCTTTTGTTGAGCATCGTCATCGGGTATTTCATAGACAATTTCCAGGAAATTTTTCCCGGGGCTCCATAGGTATATCTTGGCTGAATCTTGGAAAATCCGGCACTTTGAAGTTTTTTGGTAATATCTTCTTTATTGTATCCGTCACGAACGTGCTCTCCGATAAATGACTCTTCACCTTCGCCATGAACATCAGAACCACCCTGGTCGGAAGGGGTATTGATAATGAGCATCCCGCCAGGTTTTAATGAGGCATAGAAATTTTCAAAAACGGTTACATCTTCAAGGATATGCTCCATGACATCTACGCTGATAATAAGGTCATAAGATTCAGGGTTTTTAAATTTAACAAGGTCTTCCACCTGGAAAACCACATTATTCAGTCCGGCTGAGGCAAAAAACTTCCTGCAATCCGCCAAATAATCTTCCTTTACATCTACAGCCAGGATTTTATAATTCTTATTCTGCTTGGCAAGATAATAGGAGTATTGCCCGAAACCACACCCGGCATCCAGAATATCAGCACCGTTTGGGTGTTGCTTCATCCAGCTTCTCAGGTCTTTATGAACATGCCAGGTGCGCAGCAAGAGCAGGTCGAGCATGTTGTAGAAAGTCTTTCTTAAAAAAGGAGATTTGTTAAAAACGCCTCCGAATTTATCTTTAATAGGATCGTATTCCATCAGATTTTTTTATAAATATGGTGCGAAGATACGATTCAGTCCTTTAAAGAGTGAGATGTGAGAGGTAAGAAGTGAGAGGTGAAATTTGAAATTGGAAATTTGGGGCTTGCACCGGCTTATTTTTGCGTCAGCCCATTTTCAAATTTTCAAATTCCCAAATTTTCTAATAGTTTTTCCACCAACTCAGGCACCCCTTCACCGGCCTTTTTAGCTATTTTGGTGAGGTTTTGTTGGTTGAGTCCTTCGGGGATATTAGGGTCGATGATGTATTTCGGGATATAATAGGGAACATAGTGGGCGAGTCCGGCTGCAGGGTAAACCACCATGGATGTTCCAATTACGATTAAAATATCTGCTTCTGATGCCTCTGCGACAGCTTTATCCATCATGGGGACGGCCTCACCAAACCAGACAACATGCGGCCGTAACTGGGACCCTTTTTCGCATTTGTTGCCGATAGCTATGTCTTTATCTCCAAGATCATATAATAAATGCTCATCGAATCCACTGCGGGCTTTCATGATCTCCCCATGAAGGTGGATGATATTTGTAGAGCCTGCACGCTCATGCAGGTTGTCAATATTCTGGGTGATGATGACAACGTTAAATTTCTCTTCCAGTTTCTTGAGGGCCAGATGTGCCATGTTTGGTTTAGATTCCCTGACATTTTTCCGGCGCTGGTTATAAAAATCAAGGACAAGTTCGCGGTTCTTTGCCCATCCTTCCGGCGTGGCTACTTCGTTGATGTCATATCCTTCCCATAGCCCACCACTATCCCTGAAAGTGGATATGCCGCTTTCAGCACTGATGCCGGCTCCGGTGAGGATGACGATTTTGGGTTTCAAAGTAAAATTACAGGCTATTTTGCTTTGGCTACTTTTCCTTTTGACTTCAAAAGATTTTCAACATGGGCTAATCTTTTTTGAATATCGAGCAAAATATCTACTACAGAGACAGACTTTTTGTTAAGATACAATTCGGTCAGTTCAGCGCTGATTCTGTCTCTTTCTGCTTGTGAGTATCCATCTTCTTCGTCAGTTAGATAATCACTGCTCATCTTTTTTTTGCCGTTAGCGACTTTGTTGCCATGCTGTAACATATCTGATTTTTCCGTTTCGTTTTGTAAAAATAACAAATACCAATCTATTTCGGTTGCTTAATCCTATTGCTTCAAATCTTTCTTCGCCTGGATGCTTATTTGGCCTCTCTATATGGTCAGGATCAGTAAATACGCTTTCAACTTCGCCTTTATCAATGCCGCGTTTTGCATTCACAATGGTCAACTTATGAATATTTGCTTCATCCCAGTCAAATTCCATAATGCAATATTAAGAAAAACTAACATGCCTTAGAACTTAGAAACATATCCCTGAAAGTAGATATGCCGTTTTCCGCACTAATGCCGGCTCCGGTGAAAATGACGATTTTGGGTTTCAATGTAAGAGGTTTAGGGTAATACTTTGACTTTGTATTGTCCTCCCGAATAGTTCTTGGATTTATCAGCTTCTTTAAAATGAATTACGCATTCGATAATATATTCACCAGTAATTGGGAATCGCCATTCGAAGTTATAATCTTTGTAAAATTGGGCAGTTATAACGGGATAGCCTGCATCAACATTTTTAGATGCATAAATTTTTGCGTTATTTAAATAAAGTTCAATTGTGCCAATACTAATTTGGGGCTGAGGAGTCAAAGAGATGTTCAAAACAAATTTTTCTCCAACTTTAACAATATTTGAAGTTGTTTTGAATACAGTTTGAAAGATTTCTCCATTGAAATTTCCTGATGAATCAAACCTTTCTCCACTATTATAAATCCCATTGCTATAATAAAGTATTTGACTGATTCTTCCGTCATTCATTTGATACACTATTTTACCATTTAAAAGTCCGTTTTTATAATGTCCATAAAGATATGGCTTACCTGATTTATAATATTCTATAAAAATTCCATCCTTAAGAGAATCTTCGTTAATTTCATATTCCTGACTACAAATTCCATTCGGATAAAAATGTTTGATAGTAATTTTATTATTTCGAGTACAGCTGTAAAAAATTATTAATATTATGAAAAGAAGATTGAATATCAAAGATTGCCATTGTTTTAGCATTAGTTTTCTCATATTATGGAGTCGAATAACAAGCAAGTTAGTCATTTTTATCGCCCTCAATCTATTTAGCCACAGTTTTTAGGATTCACAAATAATTAGGAAACAAGCAACTCCAATATTAAATAATCTTTCCAAATACCCACAATCCCCCAAAATCCTCTTTATTTGCATCCGATAAAAACCATTCCTCTTTTGGGAAAGAAAATACGATATCTCATTGCTGTTTGCCTGTTGATGCCTTTATTATCAGAGGCGCAGCCGTTATCCGCTAACAATGAATTTGCATGGAGCGGTATCCTTAACGGGCTCATGGGTATAGCCGGGCTTACCCTTATCGGATTCCTGCTGTCTTCCAATAAAAGACATATCAACTGGGCATTGATTGTCAAAGCATTGCTTCTACAGTTCGTTTTTGCCATTTGTGTTTTAAAAATCCCTATAGTCAAGGAAATTTTCAGTGGTTTTGCTTCGGTTTTTGTTACCCTGTTAGGGTTTACCAAAGCGGGTTCCACTTTTTTGTTTGGGGGACTTGTTTCCAATACCAATAGCTATGGTTTTATTTTCGTTTTCCAGGTACTGCCTACTATCGTTTTCTTTGCGGCATTTACATCGGCCTTGTTTTATCTTAATATACTTCAACGGATTGTATATGGTTTTGCATGGGTTATGAAAAGGTTGATGGGGTTATCCGGTGCTGAAAGCCTGGCAAGCGCCGCCAATATATTTATCGGGCAGACAGAAGCCCCGCTCGTCATCAAACCCTATATCGCAGGCATGACAAAGTCAGAAACCCTGGCTTTAATGACAGGGGGTATGGCGCATATATCGGGTGGGATACTGGCTGCTTATATCGGTTTTCTTGGTGGTGCAGATCCGGTACAACAACAGATATTTGCCACACATTTGCTTACAGCTTCTGTTATGACGGCGCCAGGTACCTTTTTTATCGCAAAAATGCTCATCCCGGAGACAGAGGAATTCAACAAAGATTTCAAAATCCCCAAACAAAAATTGGGAACCAATTTGCTCGAAGCCATTGCCAATGGTACAGGTGATGGGCTCCGGTTGGCAGTGAATGTTGGAGCTATGCTATTGGTTTTTATTGCGTTTATGGCAATGCTGAATTATATTTCCATCCATTATATCGGCAGCTGGACGGGGTTGAATGCCAGGATCATAGCCCAGAGTCACGGACGATATGAGGGGTTAACCCTCCAATACATGCTTGGATATGTCTTTGCTCCGATTGCATGGCTGATCGGCGTACGCGGTCCGGATACTTTTTATGTAGGACAACTATTGGGACAAAAAGGAATCCTGAATGAATTTGTAGCCTATATAGAATTCGGCAAGTTAAAAGATGCCCATATTTTGATAAATCAAAAGACAATTATCATTACAACTTATGCCCTTTGCGGATTCGCAAATTTTGGTTCCATTGGGGTTCAGATCGGTGGTATCGGAAGTCTCGCACCATCCAAAAAACCAATGCTTGCCCAATTAGGCATCAAAGCACTCATTGCTGGAACTATTGCGAATTTACTTGCGGCAACCATTGCCGGAATGCTGGTCTAGAAATCCATTAATTCAGACAATTGCTTGTCTGTGGTTCATTCTGCCAGCCTTAACGATATCCTTCTGTTCATAGCACGTCCTGCAGCAGTTTTATTGGAACTTACGGGTTGTTTAGAACCCATAGAAACCGTTGAAATCCTGTCAGCATTTGGAACACCATTTTTTATAAGATAATCCTTGACGGAATCAGCTCTTCTTTGTCCGACAATAATATTATTCGGTTCAGATCCTTTACTATCAGCATACCCGGTTATTACCAGTTTTAAATTCTGATGTGCTTTCATGATCGCTGTAAGTTTATTTAACTTTTCCAGATCAGTGCCTGATACGGTTGATTTATTATAATCATACCTTACGACAAAAGATTTAATAAATTTCGTATCAGATTCAGTTAATGGAATAGATTTGGCAGCATTAGCCCTTGCTAATTTATCAGCTTCAGCCTGTTTTCTCTGCTGTTCGGCAGCCTCTGCATCTCTTTTTGCCTGTTCAGCTTTTGCATCAGCATCTTTCTGTTCCTGGGCTATTCTGGCCTCATTATCTTTTTGTTCTTGTACAGCCTTTTCTTCGTTTTCTTTCCGGATGCGGTCTGCATCTGCCTGGTTATCATTGTTTTGGCCACGTCATAATAAGTCTTTCCTTTATCACCGGAACCGTGTTTATCAGCAGCTTGTGCATTGCATAATACGGGGATTATAAAGGTTAAAAACAATAAGGCAAAGAATATCACT
>Ga0207032_1054_pt1 | contig 35247 bp, 22 predicted proteins | sample Alteio_BWMinCont_38_FD_153308 | JGI IMG/M metagenome (GOLD analysis project Ga0207032, IMG submission 153308) | Enriched cells from forest soil in Barre Woods Harvard Forest LTER site, Petersham, Massachusetts, United States -... | ecosystem: Environmental > Terrestrial > Soil > Temperate forest >... | reverse complement strand
AGACCAACAGGATTACTACGAAAACTATTACACCCCGAATAAGTCGGGGCAGGCTGGAAACGCAGACAGCGGCATCACCAATGTCCACACCTACAAAACCATCACCTACAAATCCATCTATCCGAATATAGACCTTGTCTTACATGCGAAACCAAAGGGTATGAAATATGAATTCGTCGTTTATCCCGGTGGAAAAGTGAGCGAAATTCAAATACAGTGGAATGGGCTTGAAGGAATTAAAAAATTGGAAAATTCAGGGATTGAATATTCATGTTCACTGGGAAAAATGGATGAAAGTAAGCCAGTTAGTTTTCAAGGGAAAAATAGCATTATAAGTGATTTTATACAAATAAAGAGCAGAATTAGCTTTAATACGGGCAAATATGATAAATCAAAAATACTTGTAATTGACCCAACCCTGTCCTGGGGAACATATTTTGGCAATGACTATGATGCGGGATATAGTGTAGCCACAGATGATAGTGGAAATGTATATATGGTGGGTGCCACGAATAGTAAAACTGGTATTGCAACCCACAATGCCTATGATACTTCTTTAACGGGTGCCTATACATTTCTATCAAAATTTAATAGCAAAGGAGCTATCGTTTGGAGCACCTATTACAAGGCGGGGGGTGGATATGGTGTAGCAACTGACAAATCCGGGAATATTTATATTACAGGGCTACAAGCATTTAAAAACATGGCCACTGGTGGTGCATACCAAACATCCTGGACAGGTTTGAACCAGACATTTCTTGCAAAATTCAATGATGCCGGCGCATTAAAGTGGGCCACTTATTTTGGCGGCAATAAATCCCAGGAGGGTGATGCAGTTGCCACAGACCCATCAGGTGATGTATACATAAGCGGGGTGACGACAAGTACTTCGGGCATTGCTACATCCGGCGCATTTCAGACTTCCTATAGTTCATTTTCCAACATGATGACCTATAATGCTTTCCTGGCCAAATTCAGCAATACAGGAGACATTCAATGGGCTACTTATTATGGTGATAACATTGAGCATTTTAAAGTTACAGTTTGTACTGACAAAACGGGCAATGTATTTCTTGCCGGTACTACTGATGATAGTATCAACATTGCTTCAGCAGGAGCATTCCATACCTCTTATGGTGGTGGAAGAAATGATGCCTTTCTGGCTAAGTTTGATGGAACTGGTAAACGCCTTTGGGGTACATTTTATGGCGGATCGGGGTTCGATTATGCAACAGGTATTGCTGCGGATAGTATCGGAAATGTATTTATGACAGGCGCAACTACAAGTGATACAGGTATTGCTACCAGTGATGCTTTCGAGGAATCCTGGAACGCAGACGGGAACAGTTCATTTCTTGCTTTATTTGGTGCGGGCGGTTCTTTAGCATGGTCTACCTATTATAACGACATCATAACCCAGGATATAAAAACAGACAAAGATGGAAATGCATACTTTGCAGGATACACCAAAGGAGGATTCGCGTTGACAACGGATTACGCGTATCAAACGGACGATGGTGGTGGTAGTTATGATTCTTTTATTGGTGAATTTGACAATAATGGGGTACGCCAGTGGGCAACCTATTATGGGGGTAATGATTATGATTGGGCTTATGGAATTGCTGTTGACAAATCAGGAGATGTATTTGTTACCGGAATTACTCAAAGCACCAACGGCATCGCAACAAAAGGTTCATACAAACCTGGTTTTTCAGGTACCGGTTATATTGGCTACCTGGCAAAATTTGTCAAGTCTGTTTATGATGCCGGTATCACTAAAATACTGAATCCGGCAACTGCTTCCTGCCTCGATACTCAAACTATAGTAGTTCAAATACATAACTATGGCGAAAGTGCACTTCAGAATGTTAGTATTCACTTGTCAATTAACGGCATATCTCAATCCGTTTATTCCTGGAAAGGATTACTTTCTCCTGATAGTTCAACCAAACTGACCCTTGGTAAATTTTTACTTTCTACAGGAACAAATATTATCAAATCATGGACATCGGACCCAAATGGATTCACAGATTCTGTACCTGGAAATGATAGCTCTTCAGAAGTGTTTATGATTATTCCTCCTTCAAAAGCGAATGCTGGTCCTGATAAAACTATTTGTGCCAATACCCCTGTTTCTATTGGGTCATCCAATACAAGTGGAAATAGTTATTTCTGGACATCAAATCCTACGGGCTTCAGTTCCACCCAGTCAAATCCAACTGTAAGCCCCACGGTTACCACAACATATTATTTAACCGATATTGTACAGTCAACAGGTTGTCCCGAAAAAGATACCGTTGTCATAACTGTAAACCAGCTGCCTTTGGCTAATACAGGTCTTCACAAATCCATCTGTAAAGGGGACAGTACTTTTATTGGAGGTTCTGGCACCAAAGGATATCTTTATGGATGGACATCCACGCCGTCAGGCTTCAGCTCCTCAGTTTCAAATCCTATAATCTGGCCGCAAAACACAACTCAATATACGTTGACTGTAACAGATACAACTACGGGTTGCATCAATTCCGCAACGGTACTTATAACAGTTAATCTGTTACCATCAGTTAATATCGGGCAGCATGTTTTACAAGCATGCACTGGTGCCCGTATTCAACTTGGCGGAAATGCTTCGCCTGATCTTATCTATTCCTGGATTTCGGCACCGGCTGGCTTTAGTTCTACTTTATCCGATCCTGTCGTTTCGCCATCTACAAATACTATTTATTACTTAACCGTTATAAATAAAAACACAAACTGCTCCAACAAAGATTCTACGCTTGTCAAACTCAGCTCCACCCAGGCGCCTGTAGCCAATGCGGGCAGTAACCAGACTATATGCGCCGGAGATTCAGTAGCAATCGGTTCGCATGGTTCAGCAGGCAATATTTACAAATGGGTATCCAAACCAGTTGGGTTCAGTTCTGGGTTCCCCGTTACAATTGTGAAACCTGATTCCACTACTTCCTATTTCGTTACTGTTACCAATACCAACGGCTGTACCAATTTTGATTCAGTAGTAATAATGGTAAATCCAAAACCCGTGTTAAAACCAGGAATGCACCATGAAACCTGTGGTGGCCTGGGAATTCAATTAGGAGCAGCTACAGATTCTGGAATAAGATATTTATGGAGATCTGATCCTCCCGGTTTCCATTCCAATATCAGCAACCCGATTGATACGCCTGTAAGCAATACTGTTTATTATCTTAAAGAAATAGTTAATGCGACAGGATGTACTGATTCTGACACTGTTTCAGTAACAGTGGTTACAAAGCCGGACATCGTTTTTGATATCAGCCATATAAGCGGGTATGATTATTCATTTGCGCTCAAAAATCAGGTATATCCGCCGTACCAGTATCACTGGAACTTTGGTGATAGTGTAAATGGGAAGCCGGATACGGCCTCAGGATATTCCGTTTTGCACACCTATGCCAAAAACGGCAAATACATTGTAAGAATCACTTTTTTTCAGCCAGGTTTCTGTATAAAAACAGATTCATCACAGCTTGTTCTGGATGAACAATTTTCACTCAATATTGGCCCTAATCCTTTTCAATCCCAAACAGGTATCAATTACATTTTAAATAATGCTGCGCATATCAAAATATCATTGACTGATGAAATCGGAAAGAAAATCGGTGTTCTTGTTGATAAACAGCTTGATCAGGGAGAATACAATACTTATTTTGATGCGGCGCTCTGGAAAACCCGGCCGGCTATGTATTTTGTTGTCTTTCAGCTTGATGATAAGGTAATTGTTAAAAAGATCATCCAGCTGGATTCGATATATCATTGATTAGAAATTTCCCGCAGATAACGCAGATTTACGCGGAAAAGGTCAAATTCAAAAACAAAACGCAAAGTGCGCAAAGTGTTTCGCAAAGTGCGCAAAGATTTTCCACAAAGCATATTCGACATTCAGTACTCATGCGTCAGCAATTCCCCTCCTTCCCTTAAAGGAGGGGTGGCCGTAGGCCGGGGTGGTTCGGTGGATTCACATCAATGTTTATTAATAGCTTCTTTCCCGGAAGTAATATCTCCCCATAAATCCCAATTAAGAAATAATTTATCTGAGTTATCTGCGGGAACCATTTTCTCCCTTTGCGTTTTCTTTGCGAAACCTTTGCGGGCTTTGCGGTTTGCTTTTCTTTCTTCCGCGGAAATCTGCGGGAACCATTTTCCCCCTTTGCGTTTTCTTTGCGAAACCTTTGCGCTCTTTGCGGTTTGCTTTTCTGACTTCTGCGAAATCTGCGGGAACCATTTCCCCCTTTGCGCCCTTTGCGAAACCTTTGCGCTCTTTGCGGTTTGCTTTTCTTTACTTCTGCGCCAATCTGCGAAATCTGCGGGAAAAATTTTGTATTATTTCCATTTTTTTTGTCATATTTGCAAAAAGGATGGATTGGGTATGATCTGGAGCGATAAATTTTTCCGCACAACCTGTGGAAATTTTGAATTCAGAGAATCCCAAATAATCCCTTATTTTTGAAGCGATGGGAAAGAACGACATAGAAGACGAAGAATTGCCAAACGAGGACTTGCCTGAAAACGAAGATGAACAGCCTGCGCCTCAACCTGAAGAGGCCAATGGCGAGGTGATTCATGATGTGGCTACGGTGGCGGGGTTATACCAGAACTGGTTCCTGGATTATGCCTCTTATGTAATCCTGGAGCGTGCCGTTCCGGCAATTGAAGACGGTCTTAAACCCGTGCAGCGCAGGATATTGCATGCCATGAAGGAGATGGATGATGGACGGTTGAACAAGGTGGCCAACATCATTGGTCAGACCATGCAATATCATCCCCACGGTGATGCCTCAATTGCAGATGCCATCGTAAACCTCGGACAAAAAGATTTGTTGATTGATACCCAGGGCAACTGGGGTGATATGATTACTGGGGATGATGCTGCAGCCTCCAGGTATATTGAAGCAAGGCTTTCCAAGTTTGCACTTGAAGTTGCTTTCAACCCGCAGACCACCAACTGGCAGGTATCATACGATGGTCGCAAACGCGAACCGGTAACCCTGCCGATGAAATTCCCATTGCTGTTGGCACAGGGTGTGGAAGGGATCGCTGTAGGGCTCTCCACCAAAGTGATGCCGCATAATTTCCAGGAATTGATCCAGGCATCTATTGATATATTGCATCACAAAAAAATAGACCTGCTGCCCGATTTCCCAACGGGAGGCATTGCCGATATCACCCATTATAATGAAGGGAAAAAAGGCTCACGGATAAGAGTCAGGGCAAGGATTGAAGAAAGGGATAAAAAGACACTTATCATTCACGAGATCCCCTACTCTACTACCACCAATTCGCTGATGGAATCCATCGTGAAGGCCAGTGAGAGTGGAAAAATAAAAATTAAAAAAGTAGTCGACAATACAGCTGCCAATGTGGAAATAGAAGTGCAGTTGCATCCCGGCACTTCTCCAGATCTGACCATTGATGCGCTTTATGCATTTACAGAATGTGAGGTATCAATTAGTCCGAATGCCTGTATCATCGTTAACCAGAAACCAGAATTCCAGAGTGTAAACGAACTCCTAAAAATCTCAACAGCTAATACACTTGCATTATTAAAAAGGGAACTCGAAATCAAGCAGGGCGAGCTGGAAGAGAAATGGCATTTTTCTTCACTCGAGAAGATATTTATTGAAAAACGTATCTACCGCAACATTGAAGAATCAGAAACCTGGGAAGCTGTTCTTGAAGCTATTGACAAAGGACTTAAACCTTATAAAAAGCTGTTCAGAAGGGCGATAACAACAGATGATATTGTCAGGCTGACGGAGATCAGGATCAAAAGGATCTCAAAATTCGATTCATTCAAGGCAGATGAGGCCATCAAAGCGTTGGAAGATGAAATGGAACAGGTAAAATTTGACCTGGAGCACCTGGTAGAATTTGCGGTGAACTATTTCAAAAACCTGCTGAAAAAATACGGCAAAGGCAGAGAGCGCAAAACCGAGATCCGTGCCTTTGAAACCATTAGCGCCAATATCGTTGCCGTTGCCAACCAGAAACTTTACATGAATGCCAAAGAAGGTTTTATCGGCTACGGACTTAAAAAAGACGAGTTTATCTGCGATTGCTCTGATCTTGACGATATTATCGTGTTCCGCAAAGACGGCAAAATGATCGTGACCCGGATCTCAGAAAAATCATTTGTCGGGAAGGACATTATCCATGCGGCTGTCTGGAAAAAGAACGATGACCGGATGATCTATAACCTGATCTATATCGATGGGAAATCGGGTATTTCCAGGGCAAAAAGGTTTGCTGTAACAGGTATTACTCGGGACAAGGAATATGATCTGACGCTGGGGACTTCTAACTCCAAGATCCTGTATCTTTCTGCCAACCCAAACAGTGAGTCGGAGATTGTCAGTGTGGCGTTATCACCTTTGGCAACAGCAAGGATCAAAGTGTTCGACTACGATTTCTCAACACTCGATATTAAAGGCCGTAATTCTCAGGGAAATATCCTCAGCAAGCATGTGGTAAAAACCGTGCGTTTCAAAGAAAAAGGCGCTTCAACTCTTGGCGGTCGCGATATATGGTATGATGATGTACAGGGCAGGCTGAATGTGGACAAGCGCGGTACGCACCTGGGCAGTTTCAATATGGATGACAAAATACTCGTGATCTACAAGGAAGGCAGTTATGAACTCACCAATTTCGAGCTCACCAACCGGTATGATGCCGACAATGTCATGGTCATTGAAAAGCATAACCCGGGAAGGCCTATTACAGCAGTTCAGTATGATGCCAACCACAAAAGCTGGTATGCAAAGCGTTTCCTGATCGAAACCACCACAGAAGGCAAGAAATTCAGTTTTATATCTGAAGCCAAAGGGTCGAAACTCCTGGTGGCGACAACCGCATTATTGCCCGTAATTGATATTAAATCAGGCAAAAAGAAAGATGAAATATCTGAAATACTTGATCTTACCGAATTTGTAGAAATAAGAGGATGGAAAGCCATCGGTAACAAATTAACCCAGAAAGACATCAGTTCAGTAGAATTGGTTCCTGATGAAATACTGGTTGATGAAACTGAAATTCTTGAGAAAGAAATCGAGGAAATGAAAGAGGTTATGGCCGCAAAATCACACAAGAAACCAGCCGCTCCACCTCCTTTTAAACCTGTTTTCGATGAAAAGGCCCTCGAAACGGAAGTAGAAGAAGAACCCGAAGAACCAAAAGACAAAAAACCCAAAACCAAACCTGGCAAGGGTTCTCAACTGACGTTTTTGTTTTAGATAGCGCTGTATCCGCCTTGTTATTGTTTTACCATTTTTACTGCCCCTTTTCCAGCAGGTTATTCAGCCATGTGGTCATCGTTCTATAAAATCCCGGGCAGAAATCACTGTTTCTAAGGTCTTCTCTTATTCCCCCGGTTTTACATTCCAATAGCCCATGATCCCCATTCGGGAATGTTTTAATTGTCAATAATCCCGCCGGGTTTTTACCGATCGTTTTCTCATATAAAGCTTTCGTTTTGCGCCAGTCAACATTCGCATCCTTTTCACCGAAGATCGCTAATACAGGGCAATTTATTTTACTCAGAATTGTATCAAAACCATGGACATATATAAACAACTCCGTTTTTTCTTCATAGGTATATTTTCCTGACTTAATTCCCTCCTGCCATTTCAGGTATCCGTCTTTTATGGGCATATAGTTGTTAGTTATATACATGTAAAATGAATCTTTTCTGAGGTTTTCCGTGGCTTTCAAATTCTCCTCAAATGTTCCTCCCGTTCTTGCAATTTCAATCCCTTTTCGCCATTCGTTCATCAGCATTTCTGTTTGTGCTTTGGTTCTTCCTTCAATCAAAAAATTCTTTTCCAACAGGTATCCAAAATTCTCTTTATCATCGGTGCCACTCACCGAAATCCAAAAGGCGATTGGATATTGCGCAATGACCAAAGGGCAAATCCATCCTGCCCGGCTTATACCCCATAATCCTATCTTCTCCGAGCCTGGAATATTTCTGGACTTTAATTCAGCAAGTGCGGCAAGTACTTCACTGGCACTATTCTGCACTGGCTGGTTTATATCAAACACACCTTCGCTCTTGCCACAGCCTGCTTTGTCCCAAACCACGCAAGCATATCCCTGTTCAGCGAAAAGGTTTCTCAATCCCTTCCAATCCTTCCCTCCTACCATATTTGTTTTGCCATAACCGGGGACAATAACAATGATAGCCTTTGCCACATTTTCTGCTGGCTTATCAATTTCACCGCTATATCGCCTGCCCTCAAAACGAAAAGTAAAGGTATCTGTTTGCATTTTAGCATATCCACTCAGGCAACACGTGTTTACTGCCAGAAGAAATATAAAAAGTACTTTGTCCATAATGATTTGTTATTTAGCGGTTTCCAAAAATTTATCCAGCCTTTTTGTCAAAGCCTGTTCCTGATGACAATTCATAAAGAATACATAGCCCAGGTCATGATCTTTGTAAAACTTAAAATTTGAATTATACCTGTTATTGTTGTTACCCCCGTGTGAATATGCAATGCCATAGGGCGTTTGCTCCATGAAGATACCCAGACATACCCATTTGTTTGAATCAATCTTCATTTGCGGCACCGACATTTGCTGAAAGACAGTGCCGGAAGACCTGTTCTCCCTCATTAACTCAATAACAAACTTTGCATACTCCTTTGCTTCGGTACGCAGGCTGGAAGCAACGTTAGGTCCTTGCCATGGGCCATTTCTGCCCCATTCTTTATTATCTTTCTTGCCATCCGCCAAATGGTCCAGTACATATTTATTTTCAATTAAATAGGAGTTGCGAATGCCTAACGGACGAAATACTTCCTGGTTCGTTATATCTTCTATCGGTTTGTGAATCAAGTGGCTCACCACAAAACCAAGGTACACGTAGCCTTCACCTGAATAACCATAGTTTGTACCAGGATCAGACCCGATTGTCAGCTCTCTGCCATCCCTCCAGTTGGGGAATCCCGTCGTGTGGTCCAAAACCATTCTTGCGGTAATGAGCTTATAACGATCATCATAACTAATATCGTTATAAGGATAATACCTGTAAAGCGGCGTATCGAGGCTAAGCTTGCCTTGCTGTATTAATTTATGCACCGCATAGGCAAATACAGGTTTAGTCATTGAGGCTGCTTCAAAAAGAGTAGCCGTGTCTATTGCTTCATGCTTCTCGTTCCTGACACCGGTTGCTTTATAATAGATCAATTTACCTTTTTGGATGATCGCAATGGAAAGGGCAGGTATTTTCAATGAATCCATTTGGTACCGTATAAATGAGTCAATGCTTTTGGTTTCTAAAATTTTGCCGGATAGTGTTTTAATCTGAGCATTACTCTGCATCATGAAGCAAAAGGATAGCACGCTAAAACCAGCCGTGATGAAGCTTTTTAACATATTCATGTTTTTTTTGTTTCGAAGTATTTGCCTTCCCCAACATTCTTATGGGTCTTGAAAATTTCTGCGCCAAAGTGCAGAATTTGTTTTAAATAAATGAGTTAGATATAGTTTTTACCGGTATTCCTGATTTCCGGACACGGTCTTAGCTGTTACCGGTATTTTTCCGCTTCCGTACTTTAGCGATCCCTTACCCTCCATCACAGAACCGCCTTTTTTGATTTTCAGGTCGCCGCTGAGTGAACTCAGATCGAAACTCAGGTCGTCGGCAATATTTTGAAAGCCCATCTCCACATTTCCACTTGTGCTTTTGATGTTGCAGCTTTCAATAAGGCTTATCAATTCGCCGTTTATATCCCCCGAAACAGTATTAATATCCATTTTACCCTGGCCACCCTCCAGCTTGATTTTGCCTGAAATGTTTTTGCATGTCAGATCTCCACGGGAGTTTTTAATCGCTATATCTCCGCTGGCTGTTTGGATTTTAGCATTTCCATGATGTTCTTTCAGGTTAATATTTCCCGATGTGGTATTGCAATCCAAATCTCCCGTAATTTCAAATATAGACTGATCGCCAGAGGTGGTGCCTATGCTTAGTATTGCTTTTATGTTTGAAGCATTTATATTTCCCGAAATGGCATTGATACCAAGGGCCCGGGTTGCATATCCGTTAATGTCGATATTTGATGAAATGGCATTTATCTGGCTGATATCATCATCGGGAATAAGAATCTCAATTTCACCTGTGTTTACGGTCTGATGATTGAAAGATCCGTGCCATTCATCTTGTCCTTCATATTCAAAAATCAGTTCCGATCCTTTCTGCTTTATTTCCAATACCAGTTCCGTGTTGGTTTTTTTATCAATGACCTTACCTGGCTTCAGAATACGCACCCTGGTCATTTTGGAATCGGAACGTGTCATTTTGAAATTATACCCAAAGCTTTCAATATTCAGTGTTTTAACCCCATTATAGAAAGAATCTCCAGGCTGGACCGCTGAAGGCGCAGAAAGTTTATTATTGCTTATCGGCTGCGCATTGTCGGGCTGCGTACCTGGCAAACCGGGTTCTTTTAACATAAACGGCATCTGCTTTGTGCTTCCGGGTACAAGTGCTTTGCTTGCTGGTGCCTGATCTTCAAGACCCTGATCGGTAGATTGGGCTACCGAAACCGGGCTGCTTTTATGAGATTTATTGGATTGATAAGTCCATATCACTGTAGTAAGAACGGCAACCGTACCGATTAAAGCCAGGATGACGTTTTTAGAACCTGTGCCAAGAAGCTTTGCCAGTTTTAAAAGCAGGACTGAAACTGTGAGCCCTGATGATACCCCGGCCCATACTTTTGGGGACGGCTGGTACACGTCAAATTCTATTCTGTGCATATGTATAAAATTTTCAAGATTTTTCATGACAATAATGTTTGGTTAAGAATACCAATGAGTTTTCTTTTAGCCCTTGAAAGAATGGTTTTGGAATTGGATTCGCTGATACCGAGTTTTTCTGAGATCATGCTGTGGCTGTAGTTTTCAAAAAGATAAAGTGTAAAAACCACTCTGTATGTATCTTCAAGCTCAAGCAATGCTGCCTGGATTATTTCAACCGTATAAGGACGCTCTGTTTCAGGTTCATCGTCGTCATCTGCTATTTCGATATCGTTCACAGATTCAAAAGCGAGTTTCCTTTTTTTGAGTTGGTCCAGCGAACGGTTGATCGTGATCTTTTTAAGCCAGGCACCGAAGCTCTTGATATCCTGTAGCTCCCTGATGTTCCTGAAAGCAGCGATAAATGCATCCTGGAGAATTTCCTCCGCTTCCTCCCGGTTGTTAAGCATGCGCATGGCGATACTGAACATAGCCTTGGAATAAGCATCATATACTGCTTTGTATGCCTTCTGGTCTCCATTCAGGCATTTTTGCAGATTGGCCTCCAAAGGAGGATGTATTTCGGTTTCCAGTTCCATTTGCACTAAAGACGACGGAATCTGAAAAAGTTACAAAGAAAAAATCAACCAATTGAAAATGAATTATTGGAAACTGACTGATGAACATGTACTATAAACCATTCCATCCCCATGTCCGTACCATACAGCCCTGAATTGCCTGATTCATCATTTCCCGATTTTCCCTATCTTTGCAGGCCATTTCTATACCCTTATTGCCTGAATGGCAATTTTTTTTAATAACAATAAAGAACATTTTAAAACTACGTGGAAGTAAATATCAATAACCAGGTTGGCCTTGATGCCATTTTGTCTGTCAAAATCCAGGAATCAGATTACAAAGAAGAATTCGATAAATCATTAAAAGATTACGGTCGCAAAATGAATGTACCGGGTTTCAGGCCGGGTAAAGTGCCTAATGGCGTTATTCAAAAGCTAATAGGTAAAGATGCACGTCACGAAACCGTTGAAAAAGTGCTTCAGAAAGGGATCAATGAATATATTGAATCCAACAAGATTAAAATGGTTTTGTCTCCTATTTCTACCAATAAACCTGAAGATATTGACTGGCAAAAAACGGATTTTGAATTTAAATATGATATCGGTTTAAAGCCAGAAGTTAACCTCAACCTGAAGCCTTTGAACAGCCTTACTAAATATGTTGTAAACGTTTCATTGGATGAAGTAAAAAAAGATGTTGATGAGTTCAGAAGACGATCTGCCGGTGTTGAATACGCAGAAGCCTATCAGAATACGGAAGATTTTTATGTTTACATGAAATTCACGGAACTTGACGATAGCGGCCAGCCGCTGGAAGGTGGATTGGATAAGACCAAAAACTTTTTCAACAACAACATCCCTAAAAAACTGGCTGAACTTATTGACGGTAAAACCACCGGATTTGAAACGACCGTTAAAATTGCTGACATATTTTCCGAAGACGAAATGGCAGCGACGTTTGAAATAGATAAGCTGAGCATAAAAGATTTGTTCCCTGATTTCAAAGTATCCCTGATGGCGGTTTTGAAGTTGAATTTGCCTGAACTGAACCAGGAATTCTTCAATCGTGAATTCCCGGACGGTAGCGTGACAACGCTTGATGAATTTTATGACCGCTGGAAAACGATGATGGAAAGCCATTTAGCCACACAATCGAATAACATCCTGGCAGGCGAAGTAAAAAAATCGCTTCTGAAAGATTCTAAAATGGATATGCCTGAAGGATTCATCAAAAAATATTTTGACATGTGGGCAGAGGAAAACCCCAAAGAAGCCAAACCTGAAAATTATGACAAAGACCTTGAATCATTTAAGGAAGATGTAAAATGGCAGATATTGTCAGAACAGGTTGCCGAACAACAATCTATTGAAGTAAAGGAAGAAGAGGTGGTTCATTATGCTGAAGGATTGATTTACAATGCATTGTACCGTTCAAACCCGCAGGATATCACCCGTGAGCAGCTGCAGCAGTACACCAACAATTACCTGACAAAAGATAACAATTATAACAGTTCGGCGGCTACGGTACGGGATGGCAAAGTATTTGATTGGCTCATATCACAAATGGACCCGAAAACCAAATCGGTGGACACGGTCCAGTTTGAAGAAATAAAAAGCAATAGTCAACTAACACAAAATTAATTAATCACAAAATGGCACAGTTTAATAACGAATTTGAAAAGTACGCGGTCAAGGATCGCGGTATCAGCTCACTGACCATGCACAGGTATTACAATACTTTCAACGATTATATTACCCCAACCATCATTGAAGAGCGCCCGCTGAATGTGACCCAGATGGACGTTTTCAGCCGGTTGATGATGGACCGCATCATTTTTATGGGTGTACCTATATATGATGATGTTGCCAATATCATCCAGGCCCAGCTTCTTTTCCTTGAAAGCTCTGATCCTAAAAGAGATGTACAGATCTATATCAACAGCCCCGGTGGTTCTGTTTATGCAGGACTTGGCATTTACGATACCATGCAATACATTGGTCCTGATGTGGCAACCATCTGTACAGGTATGGCTGCTTCCATGGCTGCTATATTGCTTGCTGCCGGCCATACAGGCAAGCGCTCATGCCTTACTCACAGCAGGGTGATGATTCACCAGCCCCTTGGTGGTGTGCAAGGCCAGGCGACTGATATTGAGATCACTGCCCGTGAGATATTAAAACTAAAAGACGAATTATACCAGATATTGGCAGACCATACAAGTAAACCTAAGGACCAGATTGAACACGATGCTGATCGTGACTACTGGATGACTTCATCCGAAGCCAAAAATTATGGTATGGTGGATGAAATTTTAACCAAGACTGTAAAAGCATAATTTCCGATTTGAATCATAAAGAAGAATTCTGTTCCTTCTGCTGGAGGGCGAAAAAAGATGTTATTCTGCTTGTTGAAGGCAAGGATGGCTTTATCTGTGATAAATGTATCCATGAGGCTGAAAAAATTCTGCAGGCTGAGGTCGGGCGAAACAAACGGTATCAGCCTTTGCAGAAACTTTTGAAACCACAGGAAATCAAAGATTTTGTCGATCAATATGTTATCGGGCAGGAAAAGGCCAAGAAAGTTTTGTCAGTAGCAGTGTACAATCACTACAAACGCATCATCGCCATGGATAAAACAAATCCCGATGATGTAGAGATCGAAAAATCCAACATTCTGCTGGTTGGCGAAACCGGAACAGGCAAAACCCTTATTGCAAGAACAATTGCCAGGATACTTGACGTACCATTTTGCATTGCCGATGCCACCGTTATCACTGAAGCCGGCTATGTGGGCGAGGATGTGGAAACCATACTTACCAGGCTTTTGCAATCCGCAAATTATGTGGTTGAAGCAGCTGAGCGCGGCATCGTTTATATTGACGAAATTGACAAAATATCCCGCAAAGGAGATAATCCATCTATAACCCGAGATGTATCAGGAGAAGGCGTCCAGCAGGCCCTGCTGAAGCTCCTGGAAGGCAGTACAGTATTTGTACCGCCACAGGGTGGCAGAAAGCATCCTGAGCAAAATATGGTGCCTATTAATACTCAGAATATATTGTTTATCTGCGGCGGTGCCTTTGATGGTATCTTACCGATCATTGAAAAAAGGATGAACGCCCAGCCGATAGGCTTTAAAAAGCCTGACGGCCATGTAAAACATGAGAAGGAAAACCTGCTCCAGTTCATTTCTCCGGCTGATCTCAAAAAATTCGGGTTGATCCCTGAATTAATAGGCCGAATGCCCGTTATAGCACACCTGAATCCGCTGGATAAAGAAACATTAAAGCTTATTCTTACAGAGCCTAAAAATGCCATCCTGAAACAGTATCAAAAACTCCTTGAACTGGAAGGCGTTAAGCTTGAATTTGATGATGAGGTCATTGATTATCTGGCTGACAGAGCCATAGACCTGAAATTAGGTGCGCGAGGATTGCGTTCTATTATCGAATCCATCATGCTTGATTCCATGTTCGAAATACCTTCAGCTACAAACGAGGTGAAAGAACTGAAAATAAACAAAAGTATGGTTATGGATAAACTTCAGGGCTATACCATCGGGCACCTGAGAGTAGCGAGTTAGGGACATTAGGAGTCAGGAATCAGGGGTAAGGAATTAGGCCAGCCTTAGTTATTCTACGATATTTTTTAAATTATTATCGATGTTCAACCCCATTCAGGGTTGGTAGAAATTATGTTTTCTTCCCTGGGTTGCACCCAGGGCTATTATTGTTCAAACCTTCCAGGGTTGTGAAATCATTGATGATTGCGATATTGTCGAACTCTCATCCGATCGTATTTGGAAGCCTGAAGGGCTTCAATAATAATAACCACGGGCGCAACCCGTGGCCAATACAAACACATATTATACAACCCTGAATGGGGTTGAACAACGACGCCTAAATTCTATTTTGCAAATCTTGTTCGAGGAGACAAGGCAGTGCCTTGTCTCTACAAATGCAACGTCTGAAACAAATAACATCACCCATAAAAAAACCCCGGCATAACCAGGGTTTTTTATGAAAATCTAAAACTTAAATTCTATTAATATTCCCAAAGATCGTGTTCCCAGTTGAACAATTCATATTTGATCCTTTCAGATTCGTAAAGAGCATCCATTGGTGCATCTTTAAATTCAGGGAAATCTTTGATAGCGAAATCTTTATCGTTGCTTTCTTTGGTAATGGTTGAACTGAACAATCTTTGCTCAAAGAAATCAAGATAAGTAAGCCTCATGGCATCGTTTTGCGGATTGAATACTTCCTCATTTACAAGAACCGGGCGAAGCTCAGCCCAGCTTAAATAAAACATAGGCTGTTCCGGCAACGGAACCCCGTTCAGGTTTGGCGTAAACATCGGGCAAAGCGCGATTATTCTTGGAAAAAACATACTTGACTGCTTGTCGAAAATCCATTCTTCATAAACTTTCCAGCGGGATACCTGGGTATAGTCAAAAGGCGTACTTACAGTTGAGTCCTTGGTACTGTATGGATCATTGGGATCCATCTGCACGGAAACTGTTTCAGTTGTCCCGCCAAGCTTTTTCACATCAGAAATGGTTAATGCATTATCAAGTGTATCGCTTCTGTATGCTTTAAGCTTACCGGTGCTGTTCGGCTCACCATTATAGACCAGACCAAATATGATCTTAAATAAAGGACTTTTAGGCCAAACCATTACCTGGTTCTTCTTTTCATGGGTATCAATTACACGCTCTACCCTTTTGGCGTAATAGACGTCCGCTTCTCTTAGTGGAGGATATGGAATGGCTTTACGCTCTTTAACGTCCTTTTTTTCGTAATTGTATTCGAGATACTTATTTACGGTTTTCCCTGGAGCAGCAGCTTCATTGGTCTGTGTCTGGGCATAGCCTTCTGCACAAAAACCGGTAAGTACAGCAAATACGAAATAAAATCTCTTCATCTTTTAAATTATTTAACTGTTAACGTCGGCCCGCTGATAACAAGTTTGCCACCAGGACCCTGGCAATTAACATCCGCAATAATGACCAAATCTCCCGTATGTACCTGTGCCAGGAAGTTACGGCATTCAGGCGTAATCCTACTGCCATTTACATGAAGAAAATGCGCAGGGCCTGATTTAGGTGCAATCGCAAATGTATAACTGTTTACAATGTATTTCAAACCTTCAAAGGCAAAACCAGCTCCCAAACCAGCATTGATCATAGAAACCGTTGCAATTTCACCACGGCTTATGGCGCCACCTGTCTTGGTTCCAAACAATACCTCAGGGTGTGGAACCGGGCGGACACGATAGGTTTGTGAACCCATTTTTTTAGATGTTCCATCAGCCATTTTTACGCTGACGTTTACTGTAATTTCACGTGCGCTTCCGTCTGGTTTTAAAATATAGTGCCCTTGAGCATGTTGTGAAGGATCCGGTTTAAATGAACCACCACCCGTAGTTGTAACTGAAGTTTGAGCAGGGGTAAAACCGGCTGCCGCTGCAGAAATCGGGTTATCAAGACCGATATAAAGCATATTCATTTTGTCAGCAGAAATAGTAGCGCCACCTGTGAAAACCTGGTATTTGGTACTTGTTGTATAGAAAGTATCTTTACCGTTTTTTGGGTTTTTTACAAATATCTTTACATTTATCTGTTGCTCTCCCTGACCGGACGCAGTTGTCTGATAATGACCTTCACCACCTGATATTTTATCAGGAGGAAGCATGTTACCATTTACTTCAATCCTTGGTGTCACAGTTGTATTATAGGCACCTAAAACGATATCAGCTTTATAGGTCTGACCTGAAGAAACGGTTGGCGTTTCAGAACTTATCATTGCGATAAGACTGTTGAAGTGCTGTTCCTTTGCACCAACTGCGATCAGGTTATAATTTGTAACTTCTCCTTCTGCTGTTTTGATGTCATTTTGAAACTTGGTAAGTTCTGTAATGGCAGCAATAGATGGCACACCTTCCCAGTAATATTCTTCCCATGATTTAGCTTTGTCCTCATCCTTTTTCTTGGCAGGAGGATTTACATCGATCTTAATAGGTATTGTTCCATCAGTTAATGCACTCATGGTTTTTATATAATTAACCAGGCTGTCTTTCAATTTTATGCCATGGTTTTCCCTGTCCGGCAAGAAATAATGCGTTGATGTCTCAAGATTCTTATCATCTTCAATCATTGTGTGATTTTCATCAACCCATCCGCCACATCTTGACGCGATGATATCTTTAATATGCTGAAGATAATTGTACATCATTTCAGATTGCGTTTGAGCTTCCTTTGCTCTATCATAATATTTCTGAGCCTTGACTTTATCGAGGGCATAGATTTCGTCAAAACTGGTCATTGTCTTTTTATTCTTGGCCGAATAATCCTCGTTTGTTTTTACTAATCCCCTGTTTACGAGAGCAAATGCTTTCAGGATGTCTGCTGATACGTTCAGGGCCAAAAGGGCCATGAGCACCAGGTACATCATGTTGATCATCTGCTGGCGTAATGGGTTTACACTTCCACCTGCTGACATATATTTTTATTCTTTAATAGTAGTTTGTAATAAATAAAATTAAAAACGATTAACCCCTTGGGGCGGTCATAGCAGTAAGCATATTGCCATATACCTGGTTCAAACCACGCAGATTTTCGTTCAATTTGCCAAATCCTGATTTCAGTTCGCTTGTAGCATTTTCGCTGTCAGAAAGATTTTCAACTGCTTTGCTCAGACTGGTGTAATATGCATTCATCTGGCGGATATAGTTGTTGCTTTCTTCCAGTTCCATTTCATAAATAGAATTCAATGAAGCCAGTTTCTGAGTTACAGAAGTTACTTTTTCATTGTAAGCAGTAGAAATATCACCTGTTTTACCCATTTCGTCAATAGCAGTAATTGCTTTTGCATAAGATGCATTCAGCGTATTTACAGAAGCAGAGGCTTCTTTGATCCTTGCGGCGTATTCATTTGTTGCAAGAGCAGCATCAGAAGCTGTTCCCATTTTGCTAACGTTATCCGTAAGACCACGAAGACCATCGCCAAGCCTGTTTACCATACCTTGCTCAATTTTTGCTTCAGCAAGCATTTTGTCAAGCTTTTCAGTCATCGACATTTTTTCTACCTTGTTTCCTTTGGCATCAAGACCAGCCAACTCAGGATATACCAGTGTCCAGTCAACCTCAGCTTTGATAGGTTCAAATGCTGATATAAAGAATATACCTGCTTCTGTAAACAAACCTACTTTAAGCATGAAATCGGCACCGGCCCAGTGAATGATCTTAAACAAAGCGCCCACAATTACAACTGCAGCACCCCATCCGTAGATACGGGACATAACCACCTTAAATACTTTTGATTCGAAAAAACTCTTTCCTTTTGCCATCTTATTCTCTGTTTTAAAATTTGTAAAAAATTCTGATTGTTTTTGTTAACTGATTAAATTTTGAATAAATATCTATAAATATTTAATAGTCTTATTATTACCTATCCTTAATTGATCTTCCCATATAGGTCATTGCACATCTGAAACCGATATAACTTTTTGCTGTATCCTGGTACTCATAAGAACGGGTAGCAGTCTGGCAGAAATAAGCCACATCTTTCCATGAACCACCACGAACTACTTTACGTTTTGCCGTAATTGGGTCGTCTTTGCTGGCATTGTAGTAATAATCAGGGTTCATATCATCTTCAAAGGTATAGATCGATGGATCGTAGGCTGAAGAAGTCCACTCTGCCACGTTTCCTGCCATATTATACAAACCGTAATCGTTAGGGAAATACGCAGTGGCTTTTACAGGATAAAAACCGCCGTCTTCTATATAATTACCACGAAGTGGTTTAAAGTTGCAAAGGAAACAACCATGGCTGTTTCGGGTATAAGGACCACCCCATGGGAATTGAGAAAATCTCCTGCCGCCACGTGCTGCATATTCCCATTCTGCTTCTGTAGGCAGACGGAAAGGGTTTACTTCAGGATCACCCTGCTGCGTATAAGACGCATTCAGGTATTCTGTTCTCCACCAGCAGAAAGCATTAGCCTGTTTCCAGCTTACACCTACTACCGGATAGTCATCAAAGCCAGGGTGCCAGAAATAAGTCTGAGCCATAGGGTCATTATAAGAATACGTGAAGTCTCTTACAAAGGTCAAGGTATCAGGATATACCGCAATATTTTCTTCAATAATGAAGTTTTTGCGTTTGATACGTGGATCGTTAGGATCCTTTTCATAAATCAGCTTATTATTGATATCGGCTGCTTTGTGAAGGTCAAATCTTTTGTATTTGTAACGGATTTTCCTCCAGTCCATATAAGGTATATTGGAGATGCGATCATCTTTCTGGTACATCAGGCTTGAAATACCGTCAATAACATCCTGGCTTGTATAATCAATTTTCTTTACCTCGTCCCAGGCGATATGGTCAACACCATTGTCATCCGTTGTTTTGTAAGGGTCTCCGAGTTTATCGGCTACCGTAGAATCTCTCACCCAATATACAAACTGGCGGTACTCATTATTGGTGATTTCGGTTTCATCCATATAGAAAGCCTGGATAGACACCTGCTTTGGCCTGGCCACGCTTGAGTTTGCAATATCCTGATCATCGGCTCCCATGTGAAAAGAACCGGTTGGCACATAGATGGTACCGTAAGGCTGCGGATGGTACCAGGGTTTTCGCCCGGGTACACCAGTTAATTCACCTCCACTTGTCTTTAAACCGCAACTTCCCAGAACGAGGGCAACGGCTGCAAGCCCGAAAGTGTTCCTTATTCTTAGCTTCATCTTTCTCATTTTTAATATTATAGCAACAAAAATTACCTTATATAACGTTATTATACTGTTTTATCGTCCAATCTCGATAGCGCAAATATATCTGTTTTTACCTAAACGAGATTATTTGTAAAATATTTTACCTTTAAAAAAACCTTTTCTTCCTCTCATTATAAAAATCTAGGCGACCTGTCCCATACCGGCACCTCTACCGGTATGTGAACCTGGAATCTATAGTTAAAAAAGAATTCATACGTACCGCCAAACGCAGTAGGAGCCGAAGTGGCAATATCATATGAACCTCCGACCTTTAAATTAGGCGTCAGATTTATGCCGCCCATAATAGCCAGGGCAGTTATTCTTTCTGTTCTGTAATTAATCCCACCCCATAACAACTGTTTCCACATCAACAGGCACGAAACGCCAAATGAAGTAGTTGCAGCATCCTGTTTCAACAGAAAAGAGGGTTGAAGCTGTAAATCGGGTTTGCTTGGGATATCATAATAGTAACCGCCCGTAATAAAATAGGTACGGTCTACGGTATACTGTGCATTACTTGTTTGATTGCCATTATAGGGCGTGGCAAAATTAAGTGTGCTGGCAGGTAAGTGCAGCGCTGAAATACCAACATAATACTTTAATGCAGAATAATATAAACCTAATCCGGCATCAAGACCACTGTTAGAAGAAGTTCCGGGCAGGTATGGGTCAGTAGGGTCAGGTGTATTCCATTTTGGATTAACAGCCTTATCAAGCATACCAACATTTAATCCAACGCTAAGATCACCACCAAAGCCCGGAGAAAAATGATAATCACCGGAGGCCATAAAACCGGTAGTATTGATAAACCCTTCACGGTCATTCAGGAAATTAAACCCTAATCCGATGTGATGCCCATTTGGATAAATTGAACCGTCTATAGCGAGGTTCTGGGTAACCGGGGCACTTGCACCTTCAGGGTCGTGAAAACTTCCCCACTGATTATGGATCAACCCCGTAATATTTACATAATGGTCATCGATACCAGCAGCGGCGGGGTTATATTCCAGTTTATCAAACATATAGTGTGTAAACTGGGGTTCCTGTTGAGCATAGATTTTGACAAAACCAGCAAAAAGGAGTGCAATTGTAGTTAGTAGAAGTCTTCTCATCCTTGATTTAGCGCATTGAGGTTCCAAATTAACAAAAAAGAAATCGCATTATCAAAAAACTTTGCAAAAATCTTTTTTTAGAACGTGTAAAGGAGGGTATTTCGTATTAACGGTTCGCTTTTTTTATATAATCCTCGAGCGCCATTTTTAAGGAGGGTGCCTGGGCTGTAGGTGCCTCAATATTAACGGTTAAACCGGCATCCGCAATAGCCTGAGCTGTATTGGCACCAAAGGCCGCAATACGGGTATTGTTTTGTTGAAACCCTGGAAAATTATCAAACAGCGACTTAAGCGTGGAAGGACTGAAAAAAGCGATGATGTCAAAATTGACATGGGTCAGGTCACTCAGATCATCTGAAATGGTACGGTATATCATACTCTGATGATACTTGATATTGTGTTTTTTCAGGAACTGCGTCAGCTCATTGTGAGCAACATTTGAAGAAGGTATCAGATAATTTTCGCCGCTGTGTTTAAGGAGAATATCGAAGAGTTCGTGCTCTCTTCCTTTTGGATAAAATACCTTTCGCTTGCGATAGGTAATAAATTTCTGAAGATATAAAGCAACAGCCTCAGATATACAGAAATATTTCATATCAGCAGGCAATTCTACCCTCACCTCGGCGCACAGTCTGAAAAGATGTTCGATGGCTGTCCGGCTGGTGAGAACGATTGCCGTATAATCGAGAATATTGATTTTTTCTCTCCTGAATTCCTTGGCAGAAACAGGATCAACTTTTACAAACGGCCTGAATGTAACAGAAACCTTATATTTTTCTGTAAGGTCAGCATACGGAGATTTACCTTCCGTAGGCTCTGGCTGTGTAATTAAGATGGTTTTTACTTTCAAATCCGGTTGCCTGGCCCCCATTATCTCGTTATGTGCTTATTGGATATAATTTCTCAGCAATATTGCGAGCGTGGATAATTCAACGGTGCAAAGGTACAAAAAAAGATAAAGGATATTAACCTTTCCCACTGATTTCATTTTTATAAAAAGCCTGACCAGCCAGACCATGTATATTATAAATATAACCGATAATGAATATCTCAGCAATTCATGCACCACAAATACGGGTTGGTATAGGGCAAAAAACAAAAATGGAAGCAAAATTAGGCCCAGCATCCGCATAAATAAAAGCTGCATGAGGATATGCACGGTAGCTTCAGTTCTCCCCATAAAAACATTTGCAAAAAACTGGATTAAAATAAGTTTCAGAATATAAGCCATTGCCGTAAAACCCAGGATCCATAAAAAAAGATGTGCTGAAGCACTGAAGAAAAAAACCTGTATATATATCCCCGTCATACTTATGCAAACCATGTCAAGCAAGAGACTGGTAATATTAAAACCGAAAATACCCTCTTTGAATAAACCCAGTAACAGATTGATATTTAATGTGGCATCGAAAATGGACCTGAGAAACGATGGGTCTATAATACGGATAAGAGCAAATACGACAAATCCGCCAAGAAAAATAAAGAGATAATAACCCGGGTACCTGTCAATGGATTTTCTGATAACAGGAATGATTTTTTTTGTGATCCTGCTGCTGTCACTTCCCTTTGAAATGGTTTTATCAGCAAATGCCGCCATTAACACGGGCTTGTTTTTTACATTGGTTTTTAAAACCCCGGATGCTGTTTTTATTTCCGGAATAAAAGAATCAATAATTGGATTAAACCTTTGAAATACAAATACCGCGAGAAAAAATATTCCTATAATCAATGTAAATATCCTCCGGGTCCCCGGAAGGTATTTTATTAAAAGAATATTTAAAAATGAGTCGCTCATTTGAACAAAAAACCCTCTATGGCCAAAATAAAAATTAGCAATGTGCAAAATTAGCGGATACGCATGAATATCTGAAGTTATATCGCTGTTAATGCAAAGTTGGTTATCAAATTGCTCAATTTTGCCAAATCAAAAGCTTAGGATTACTGATAGAAGATTATTATGGCCTCCATATATATACACATACCGTACTGCAGACAGGCATGTTATTACTGCAATTTCCATTTTTCTACTTCGCTGCAAACCAAATCAGAATTGCTTGATGCTCTGCATCTTGAACTCATACACAGAAAAAATTATTTATCAGGAGAAAAAATTTCGACAATCTATTTCGGAGGAGGTACACCGTCATTGCTTGAAGTGGATGAAATAAAAAAAATCATTGAAACCATCGACAGAAATTATAACCTGGAATGGGACAAAATGGAAATAACCCTTGAAGCAAATCCGGATGATCTCAAAAAAGAAAAAATACAGGATTTATATAGTGCAGGAATAAACAGGCTTAGTATTGGCGTTCAGTCTTTTTTTGATACTGACCTGAAAACCCTGCACCGTATACATAATGCAGAACAGAGCCATCAATGCATACAAGAAGCGCAACAATCCGGTTTTGATAACATCACAATTGACCTTATATATGGCGTACAGAATCAATCTGATGATATCTGGATGCAAAACCTGGAAACACTTAAGAACTATAATTTGCCCCATTTTTCCGCCTATGCGCTTACCATAGAGCCCAAAACAGCCTTTGAAAAAATGATCAGACAAGGCAAAATTACCGGAACGGACGACGACCAGGCGGCAAGACAATTTTTAGTGCTTCAACAGTGGGCAAATGAGCAAAATTACCTGGCCTATGAAATTTCAAATTATTGCAAACCGGGCCATTTTTCGAAACATAATACCGGCTATTGGCTTGGGGAAAAATACCTGGGCGCCGGCCCTTCAGCCCATTCGTTCAACACGCATTCCAGGCAGTGGAATATAGCCAATAACACAAAATATATCCAATCTGTAAAAAACAATGATCCGTATTATGAGATGGAAACCCTCTCAGATATTTCACAATACAACGAATACGTTATGACTTCGTTAAGAACCATGTGGGGATGTGATATCAGTTTAATCCGGGATCGGTTTGGCCTGGCTTTTGCAAATGAAATAACAAAGTCTTCGCTTCGTTATGTTTCTGATAATTTATTGTTTAAAAAAGATCATAAACTATTGCTGACCCTTGCAGGCAAATTGCTTGCAGACAATATTATTTCGGGGCTCTTTATTTTGAATGACAATGATTTATAAGTTGAATGCTTTTTATTTTTTAAAACAGGATATTCCCGGTAAACCAACAGTCGCCTTTTAACGTCTCATACATAAATACCAGTTCTTGTTTATTTTTATGATATTTGTAATGGTCGGTATTTTGAAAATTTCTGTAATTCAATGATTCAGGAATATATTGCTCTTAAATGAAGTGTTTATATAATCATATTAAAACCAATCGTTTCCTAAAGATGTTATACCCGCATAGCAATGACAGGAAAAATAGTTTTATTTTGAAATCAGGCACCGTAAAAATTCGGATACTCATTCTTTTTCTCGTTTTCATGGGCGGGAAGGCCTTTGCTTCTCATAATCGTGCGGGGGAAATTACCTATATGCAGGTAGGTGGACCCAAATCGCTCACATTCCAGGCTACCTTAATAACCTATACAGACACGCGTAGTCCTAAAGCAGACAGGCCCAACATCACCCTGGATTGGGGGGATGGGCAGTCATCCAGCATCAACAGGCAATCACAAATCACATTGCCCAATTTTGTCTGGAAGAACACATATATATCAACCCATGTATATTCCGGGCCGGGCAGTTATGTTATTTCTTTCCAGGATCCAAACAGGGTTGCAGATGTCCTCAATATGGATCAGTCGTTCTATACCCCATTCTATGTTGAATCACTTCTTATTATTGATCCGCTACAGGGTTTTGTGCAATCCCCTATCCTGCTCAATCCACCGATACAGAATGCCTGTGCTTTTCATAAATTTACCGACAATCCGGATGCCTATGATGCAGACGGCGACAGCCTTTATTTTAAACTCATTCCTCCAAAACAGGCTGTAGGCACAAATGTTTCAGGATACTTTACGCCTCAACACCTGAAACTGGATAGTACTAATGGTGAAGTGACATGGGACTCCGCCACACAGATCGGTATTTATAACATCGCCATCCAGGTTCAGATGTACCGGAATAAAAAACTAATCGGATATATTATCAGGGATATGCAGATCATTGTAATTGACTGCAGCGTATTATATCCTCCTTTTATCGAACCACTCCCCGATACTTGCATAGAAGCAGGAATTAATTTTAATTACAAATTGCCGGTTGTTGCCAGGGATACTGACAAGGGATATATGCATTATGATAGTATCATTTTAAAATATTACGACAGCATTAAGCTAACCGCATCGGGGGGACCATTTTTACAGTCATCATCACCTGCTGTGATGCATAATAATCCTATAATAGGCAAAGACAGCGTTAAAGCCGTTTTTGAATGGGCAGTTTCCTGCGAAAGTATAAGAGAACAACCCTATATCGTAATTTTCAAAGCCATTGACCAGGATTCTATTGCGGATATAAAAAGCATGAAAATTCGGGTAGTTGGCCCTGAACCACAACAACTTACGGCAACTCCAGCGGGAAACAGTGTCATTCTTAACTGGAAATTACCGAAATGCCCCAACCCTGTGGGTTATTTTATTTACAGGAGAGGCGATTCTTCTACCTGGCAGCACTCCAATTGTGAAACAGGAGTACCCGGATATGTAGGTTACAGGCGTATTGATACGATTACAAATCCAAATACTTTTACTTTTATCGATAATAACCATGGTGATGACCTGGCACCGGGTATCAAATACTGTTATCTTGTTACCGCTATTTATCTCAATGACGGACAGTTTCAATATGTGGAAGGATACGCTTCAAATGAAGCATGTGCAGAATTAAAAAAGGATGTACCGGTATTGACCCATGCTTCTGTAAGAGTGACCAATACATCACATGGAAGCATGTATGTAGATTGGTCTAAACCACTTGCATCAGCTTTAGACACCAATCAAAATCCGGCACCGTATAAATATGAGCTATACCGGTCACCGGGAATGGGATCATCAAAGTATTATCTTATCAATTCATCAGCCAGCGCCAATTTTCATGGTCTGAATGATACGACTTTTATTGATACCATGTTGAATACCACTGACTCTCCATATACTTATAAAGTACAGTTTTATGATACTGACAGCGGAAAATCCAAACTCCTTGGAAATACAATCCCGGCTTCATCGGTTTTCCTCAATATTATCAGGGGTTATAAAAGCATGATCCTTAACTGGTCAGTAAAAGCGCCATGGCAGAATAGTTATTACATTGTTTACAGGCTGAATAAAACGACGTCGAAATGGGATTCCATTGGTACTTCCAATACCACGAGTTATGTTGATACGGGCCTCGTAAATGGCCATCCGTATTGTTATTATGTCAGATCAATCGGCTCATACCTTGCGCCCGGTTTTACAGACCCCATTGATAATAATTCAGAAACCAGGTGTTCCAGTCCAAGAGATACTGTTTCACCTTGTCCGCCTGTCCTTTCCGGTATTGCAGATTGTGAGGCAAAAGCTACATCATTGGGCTGGACTACAAACGATAGCTGCAATGCCAAAGTGGTTCAGTATAATATCTATTTCAGTACGGGAAACAGCTATAAATTTTCATATATTGATTCCGTAACTGGCATTAATACAAAGAACTACGTTGACCAAAGAAAGATATTAAGTTATTCACTTGCCGGGTGCTATTATGTAACCGCTATCGATTCATACAGCAACCAAAGCCGGCCAAGCAATTATGTCTGTGTTGACAATTGTCCGAGATATATTTTACCTAATGTATTTACACCAAATGGGGATGAAATCAATGATTTGTTTATCCCATTCCCGGGCTATCAGTTCATCCAGGGTATCGATTTAAAAATCTACAATCGCTGGGGTCAACAGATATTCAGTTCTTCAAATCCGGCAATCAACTGGGATGGGACGGATGAGAGAACGCATCAACGCCTTCCTGATGGGGTTTATTATTATTCCTGTATTGTGAAACAAATTCGTTTTGAAGGAATTATAGATGTGCCGCTAAGCGGTACAGTAACTATTGTTAGTAAAAAATAGCTGCTCCCCTGTTTTTTTCTTCTGATTACTCTGATCACATTTTGTAATACTTCACTTTATTTATGATTCGGCTTAGATATTAAAGTAATTTTGCATGCAAATTGTTTGAGATTAAAAATCGAGACAAAAGACAAATTTTATGTTTAGCGGCATTATTAAAAACCTGGGGATAGTAGTGGATACCTATCAGGAAGGGACGAACAAAATCTTCTGGATAAAGAGTGAAATAACGCCGGAACTGCATATAGATCAGAGCTTGTCTCATAACGGAGCCTGTCTTACCGTTGAAGCCATAAAGGATGATTTATACCGTGTAACTGCAATAGCTGAAACTCTGGTAAAAACGAACCTAGGCTCATTGAAAAGTGATAGCAGAGTCAATCTTGAAAAAAGTATTACAATGGAAACCCTGCTTGACGGGCATATCGTTCAGGGGCATGTAGATACAACTGCTGCTTGCATTGAAGTAAAATCAATTGAAGGAAGCCATGTTTTTTCATTTCAATTCGATCCGTCTTTCAGGGATCTCATTATTGAAAAGGGTTCTATTGCTGTAAATGGCATAAGCCTCACCGTATTTGATTGTAAAAATGATGGTTTCAATGTCGCCATCATTCCATATACTTTTTCAAACACCAATTTTAGCGATCTTAATAAAGGAGATACTGTCAACATTGAATTCGATGTTATCGGAAAGTATATCAAAAGAGTTATGGGAAACAATCGCCCGGCCTGACAATCCCGGCTCAAAATCAAGGAAAAAATATCGTATAAAAAAAGAATCCGGTTTGAACATTTTCAATAGTTCAAACCGGATTCTGATATACCGAAACTGAAAGACAGTTATTATCTGCCTGCAGTAAATTTACGTTTCTTGTCTTTATCCCATTTCCTTCCACCTACGCGAATCATGGCGCAACGGAAACCAAGTTGAGAAGATGATTGGGTTTCATCGAGGAACCTGCGGGAGCCCGGAGAATTCCAGAATGCCCTGTCAGCCCATGATCCACCTTTATATACTCTTGCTTTGTTATTAATAAGAGTAGTGTTTCCATAATCATACCCCTGCTGACCGTTATTGTAACTCATTTCATCTTTAGATCCTATATTATCTGAGGTTCTGTAATTTCTGCGGTTAGCACTTTCCTCATCGGTTACAGGTACATATGGAATCCTGCCAAGGCTGTCTTTTTCAGCAATATAACCATCGTCCGTTTTCTTAAGTTTCATGTAAACATTACCACGAAATGGATTAAAGTCTGATACATCCTGGTGAGACATCGGACGATAAACATCCATTACCCACTCACTTACGTTACCGGCCATACCATACAAACCGAAATCATTTGGCCAGTATGAGTGCACAGGTGTGGTAATAACACCACCATCGTTCGGAAGTTCTGAAATACCGGCATAGTCACCGTTGCCACGTTTGAAGTTGGCCAGCATTTTACCAATATATTTGGTTTCATTTTTACGCATGGATATTCCATCCCATGGATATATTCTGCGATCATTTACGTTTTCAAATTTGGCATTACCCTGTAAAGCAAGTGCGGCATATTCCCATTCAGCTTCTGTAGGTAGGCGGTAGTCAGGCAACATGATACCATCCTGCAACTGAATTTTTCTGTTACCACCCTGTGGACCAAGGTCTTTTTTGTTCTTCTTTGTCAGACCTTCATATTGTCCTGACATATAAGCATCAACATTAAAATTATCGTTATCTGTTTGTTGTGGATTCGGCTTGAAATAACCGTCCCTGATCAAAATAGCTTCATTTACCCTATCGGTACGCCATTGGCAATAATTTGTGGCCTGAACCCAGCTTACACCTACAACCGGGTAGTACTGGTAAGCAGGGTGACGGAAATAGTATTTTACAAAAGGCTCATTGAAAGCCAGTTTGTCACGCCAAACCAGAGTATCCGGCAAAGCCTGCTGATATACCTGTGGAAGATCAGTGTACACGCGGTGCAACCAATATATGTATTCCAGATAATCAGCGTTAGCGATTTCCGTTTCATCCATATAAAAATCGTTGATGGTTACCTTTTTAGGTACTGCATCATTTTCATAGGTAACTTCCTGCTCCATAAGTCCCATGGTGAACGCGCCACCAGGAATATAAACAAGGTTAGGACCAGTTTCCTGCTCCTTATATTTGTGAAGCTCAAAACCACCCCATTTCTTGTCATTGTAATTCCAGCCGGTAGTAGCCGACTTGTCCTTACTGCAAGAACCTAATAAACTGGTTGCGCCAATGAATGCAACAAACAACAAGTTCCTCTTCATTTTCATTTATGTTTTTTCGTGCTGCTTTATAAGTACTGTAACTGCAAATATATATAAATATTATGAATGGCCTCCAAAATTATCGGGGCAATTTATTTTTCTCCATCTCCTCTTCTGGCGGGGATTATACTTTTTAGATTCGATGATCAGAGATATTTCATGACTGCCGGCTGCGGCTGCACGGGCATCAGAAACTGTTAAATCATAGCTATATGCAATACGGATTGCATCTTTTTTAATACCGACCATTATAATAAGTGCATCAGAGTTCGGATCGGTTTGCCTGTACCAGAGACCTGCCATGAAATAATCTTTCAGGAAATAACCTCCAAGATTGAGCTGGGTGAAAGTGCCCTGGTGCAATACAAGGATATTTGGCGAAAAATATGTTTCAGGATTCTTTTTCCAGTTATCTATTGGTAATAAAAATCCAAGATGCACAGTGTATTTTCTTAATAAAACACTGTTAGGATTATTAAAGAAGGATTGTGGAGGCTGGATAATGTGCTCAACGGCAAAGCCTGCATAAAATTTAGAGGTAAATGCCAGAAGGCCCGCACCAAAGTCAGGAGTAAGGTTGGTTTGATATACACCTTGCGACGGCAGTTTTTCCTGAGTAGGATAAATAAATCCAAGTTTCGGATCGATCTCATCACCAAATCTCAGTTTGCTGAAATCTATGGAGCGATCAAAAGCCCCGGCCTGTATACCTGCCTTTATTACAAAATAATCCCTGACATCACTTTTTATGGTAAGATTATAAGAATACATTGCATTGAATGTATTTGTAGTTAAGTTGCCATCGCCTGCCTGATCGCGCATCACCTGGAAACCGATACCACCGCCGATAGCATCAAAATGCTCATCGTACGAAGCGGCATAAGTTACAAATGAGCCTGAAACACTCGGCCACTGATCGCGGAAGTTAACCGCAAAACGGGGACCCGGTGCTGTGCCGGCCATTGCAGGATTTAAATACAGGGGATTGGCGTAAAACTGACTGAATTCCGGATCCTGTGCATAGACTTTTGCAGCAAAGCCCAAAAACAACAGGAGCACTAACGTAATTGACCTATTCATCGTCTTATTGTAAGTTTTAATGATTTTGTTCGCAATTTAATTTGAAGTAGCTCGTTATTGAAATCAAATTTACGCAAAACATGTTAATTTTACAAGTTCTCAAATAATTTATTTTACCTGTCATATTTAACACGATCTGACTTTATGCTCAAACGAACCTTATCTTGTTTTATTTTAAGCTGGACAATTTTAGTTTTCCTTCCCTTATCTGCTGCTTTCGGACAAACCTTTACCTCGAAGCAGGATTTAAAGTGGCAAATTAAAGCAAATATCGGTAACCCGAAAATAAATGCAACATATTTTTTAAACTTCCCGGGAGCCTATTATACGCGCAGCAATCCTGCAACACCGGTTTTTGAGGTAAAAATACCTGTTTCAGCCTTCGGCTCTGTAAACGCGAGCCTTGTTGATGAAATCTATGTAAAAGAAGATGACCCGGTTATCATTGGTGAACTTAAAAACTTGTCTAACCAGGTTGTACTTAATGCCCAAATGGCAGAGTTGGATCATAATCCGATAGTGGCGTTAAATTTTGTCCCGATCCGGAAAAACCCGCTAAACGGAGACATTGAACTGCTGAAAAGTTTTACGATATCGCTGACTGTCACCCAAACCATCGCACCTTCGGCACCGGTTGCTTCATCGAAACGTTCCTCATCCGGTTCTTTGCTGAGCTCTGGCACATGGTACAAATTCGGGGTTATGCAGACCGGGATTTATAAGCTTGATTTAAATTTTCTGAAAAGTTTAGGTATGTCAGCGAATATTGATGGGCCAAGCATTAAAATATACGGCCGTCCTGGTGGCATGCTCCCAGAACCTAATGCTACTCCAAGGGATTCTGACCTGGTTCAGAATGCCATATATGTATCAGGAGGCATCGGCCCCCTTAGCGGCTCAGATTATATCCTTTTTTATGCCAAAGGTCCAACCTCATGGGCGTATGACACAACTTTAAAACAGTTCCATCACCAGATCAATTATTATTCTGATACAGCCTATTATTTTATCACGGCTGACGGGGACCCTGCCGACCCCGCAAAACGCATTCTTCCGCAGAATATTACTGTACCCCCAACAAATGAAATAACAGGTTTTACAGCTTATGATTACCATGAACTGGATACCATTACCCCTCTTACTATGGAAGTAAAATCAGGCAGGGAATGGTATGGTGAAGGGTTCAGCGCGATAAATACCGATCTGAAAACAACATATAATCATTACCTGAATTTTAATTTCCCCCAGGCAGACCTGAGTCAGCAGGCATTGATCAGGACATCTACAGCCGCCAGGGCATTAACAGGTTACGCCTCATTTAATTTTTCTCTTTCGGGCACTGTTATTAATTCAAATAGTGTTGGGCAGGTGCCTTCGCCTGATCCATTCGTGAATGAATATGCAGAAGTTAATGATAATTCCTCATCAAGTTTTGCATTACCTTCTACAAAATTTTCCATGGATATAACCTTCAATCCATCTTCACAGGACGACCTTGGATGGCTTGATTATGTTGAATTTAATGTGCCTTCTTCGTTGAAATATATTCCCGGTCAGTTTGCGTTCAGAAATCCGTCAAGCACAGGTCAGAATCAAATCAACAGATATCATATCAGCAATGCCCCTTCAACAAATTACCAGGTATGGGATGTGACTGATTTTCATAATGTTCAAGCCGTTTCACTTAGTCAGGGAACCGGTGAATTGACCTTTAATTCAAATGGAGATCAGCTCAGGGAATTTGTTGCCTGCGATGGTTCCGGATTTTATACACCAACCGCATTCGGGAAAGTGCCAAATCAGAATATCCGCAACATGCCGCAACCTGATATGGTTATCGTCGCCTATCCTGATTTTATTCCTGCTGCAGACAGCCTTGCAGCTTATCACAAAGTACACGATAATATGGTGGTTGATGTGGTAACGCCGCAACAGGTTTACAATGAATTTTCTTCTGGCACACAGGATGTATGTGGCATCAGGGATATGATGAAAATGTTTTACGACCGGGGAACTGCAACTGGTAAAAATCCAAGGTTCCTGCTCTTGTTTGGTGCCGCTTCTATTGATTATAAAAACAGGATCAAAGGCAATACCAATTTTGTGCCTACCTATGAAGGATATTATTCACTCTGGAGCGAAGGTTCTTTTTGCTCTGATGACTATTATACATTGCTTGCACCCATGGAAGGCAACTGGCCTGATGATGATATTGATGCGTCAACACAGATGCTTCAGTTGAGTGTAGGCAGGATGCCGGTTTATAACGCGCAACAGGCTATGGACATGGTACATAAAGCAGAGCGATATAACAACGAGCCCAAATGCATGAATGACTGGCGCAATAAACTTGTTTTTATTGCAGACAACCGGGAAGAAGATACATTTGAAAAGCAGACAGAATCTATAACCCAGGGTATTATCGCCCCGCAGCAACCCGAACTGAATGTCACCAAACTATATCTCGATGCCACACAGGTAGTGAATACCGCAGCTGGTCAATTGTTCCCGCAAATCAATACTGATATTGATAATAACATGACCAATGGATGCCTCGTTATGGATTATATCGGACACGGCGGGCCGCAATATCTCGCTGTTGAAAAAGTAATGACCCTTAGCGATATTAACTCCTGGGTAAACCCTTACAATATGCCACTTTTAATTACAGCTACCTGCCAGTTCGGAACATTTGATGATCCTACCAATGTTTCGGCAGGAGACCAGGCATTACTGAACCCGAATGGCGGCCCTTTTGCATTGTATTCCACAACACGTGCTGTAGAAATAACTGCAAATGAATTGCTAAACGAGGCCATTTTAAATAATAACCTATTCGAAAAAGAACCCAAGACAGGGTTGCCCCAATATATCGGGTCTGCATTCACTGCGGGTAAAAATAACACTGATGAAGCGAACGGGAAATGCTTCACGCTTATTGGTGACCCTGCCATCAGGCTTGCGCTACCACAATACAATGTAATAGTGACGAATATTTCTAAAGACAGTATGGCATCCGACACTTTTAAGGCATTGTCATTAATGACGGTAAGTGGTGAAGTAGTTTCAGGCAACCAGGTCCTCACCAGTTTTAACGGTGATATATACCCAACGGTATTCGACAAGCCGCAAACACAATCTACACTGGGACAGGCCTCTGGTGACCCTTCGGATCCTGATTGGGTTCTGTCTTATTCAACACAGAATAATATTATCTATAAAGGACATACCTCTGTAAAGAACGGGAAATTTACATTTCAGTTTGTTGTACCACGCGATATTTCTTTTGCCTATGGAAACGGAAAAATCAGTTTTTATGCGGACAATGGTGTTATAGACGCTAACGGATATACGGACAGCATTGTAGTGGGCGGAAGTGACAACAAAGTAAACCTGAATTTTACAGCACCAAGAGTAAAATTATTTATGAACGATACCAGTTTTATTGACGGGGATCTTGTCAATCAGAATCCTGTAATGCTGGCCCGTGTTTATTCCCAGATCGGGATTAATACCCTTGGAAGTATAGGGCATAACCTGACGGCAGTTCTCGACAGTAATGGTGGCTCAGGAACCTATATTCTGGATAATTATTATGCGGCTGATAAAGGCACTTATAAATCAGGCACTATTGCTTATCCGTTCTTCAATCTTTCAAATGGAAAATACCATCTTACCGTAACCGTATGGGATGTAGATGACAGCTCTGCGACTGCTTCAACAGATTTTATTGTAGCCAATTCATCAAATTTAACGATTGGTAAAATATTTAACTACCCTAATCCGTTTAGCGACATGACAACCTTTGGATTTGATGATAATGAACCAGATAAAACATTGCACGTGGATATAGGTATTTATGATATGCGCGGCAAATTGATACGCGATTTGCAAAGCGATGTCATGTCTGCCGGTGACCAACAGCTGATACAATGGAACGGAACAACCTATGGCGGTGCAAACATTGCACCGGGTATGTATGTATATCGGTTAACTGTTTCTGATGCCGATGGACAGGTTGCCTCAAAATCTCAAAAGCTGATTTATATTAAATAAAACATCATAAAACTTCCTTATCTTTGTAATCTAGAAGACACGAGTATGAAACAAATACGCTCTATAGTCCTTTCGTTGTTTGGGATACTGGCATACACTGGCAGTTATGCCCAGATAAACAAAACAACCGCCTCAGTTACAGGCCAGACCGGTGTAGTAACAACAACAGTACCTTTCCTGCTTATTTCACCTGATGCAAGATCAGGAGGGATGGCGGATGCAGGAGTAGCCATATCGCCGGATGCGAGTTCCATGTACTGGAACCCTGCTAAACTCGCTTTTGAGCAGGACGAAATGGGCATTGCCGTTTCTTATACACCATGGCTCAGGCAACTGGTTCCTGATGTAAGCCTTTCCTCGCTTTCAATGTTTAAAAAGATCGGCAAATTTTCAGGATTTGGGGCGTCATTGAGGTATTTTTCATTGGGTGATATCAATTTTACTGATAATACGAACACTTTCCTCAGAACATATCGTCCGAACGAATTTGCATTGGATGCCGGTTATTCCAGGAAACTTTCAGAACATTTTT
>Ga0207032_1052_pt1 | contig 35317 bp, 31 predicted proteins | sample Alteio_BWMinCont_38_FD_153308 | JGI IMG/M metagenome (GOLD analysis project Ga0207032, IMG submission 153308) | Enriched cells from forest soil in Barre Woods Harvard Forest LTER site, Petersham, Massachusetts, United States -... | ecosystem: Environmental > Terrestrial > Soil > Temperate forest >... | reverse complement strand
GGTGTATCGTTCGTGATAATAGTTATTGAGCCTTTTTTCAATATTCTTCAGGCCAAGTCCGCCTTTCGGGTAAAGGCTGGTATTTCTTTTCTTATTCCGGGTTTCAAAAAGCAGTTTTTTTTCCTGGTGTTCCAGGGTGATCTGCGCCGGATGCTTCTTTTCCCCGAGGTCACCATGCTTCATCATATTTTCAGCCAGCGTGATCAAAATAAGCGGAATCACCCGAATAGCTGAAAGTTTGCCTTTCTTTTTGAAGCGCAGGTAAAAATCTTCACCGAAGCGCATCCGGCAAAGTTCCACGAGATTTTCCAGCTGCTCTACTTCCTGGCTCAGCAAAACGGTGCGCGTATCATCGGCGCTTACCAATGAGTACCGCATGAGTTCGGACAAGCGCATGACGCCTTTACCGGCATTTTCCGATTTAAGATAAACCGTATTGTAAATAAAATTGAGGGAGTTAAACAGCAGGTGCGGGCTGATCTGGTTTTGAAGGTATGCGTTCTCTGCAATGATATATTTATTTTCAAGTTCCAGTTTATCGGCTATGTTTTTCAAATATTCCGTTTCAACTACATGGTTCCGATCTTTGAATTTTATCATATAGCGCATTGACCAATAGGCAATACTAAAGCCTAAAAAATAAATGCCTCTCCAAATATTTACAAGTATGAACTTTTCAGTATACACGAGTTGATTGATTGCTGGTAAATGGGCATTTGAAAGAAAATAATCAAGGATAAATTTTATAACTAAATAACCGAATAGCTCGAAAAGAATAAGAGAAATTGAAATTACCCAAGGCTTTTCAGTTTTAAAAAAAGCGTAATCCAATACGACATGGGCATTAAAATAAAACAGAGAGATATTGAGAATATAATAAATAACGAAGTGTCCCACTGGTGCAAGTGTACCTACAGTAAAATATAAATAGGCAACCTCATAGCTGATAAATATCATCCAAAGAATGAAATGCAATGTAATATTGCTTTTTCCACTGGTCTTTTCTAAAAGGTCATTAGGCATCATAATAATGTCATCAGTAGGTTTATACATATAGCAATTGCCTTCCTGCGTAATAGAGTTTTAGATCTTTTCATACACCGATAACTTTATTTCAAAAGCTAAAAACTATGAAAACTACAAGATCAAAAAAACTCAATAAAAGAATCAATACGGTGTGTGATTATAACAGCATTGGTGTTAGAGATAACTGTTTAATCGATACCACACCGACGGAAACTGACCCAACTAATACGACAATAACTATAATAACTACTGTTAATACGGGACTCATTGGTAAACGTTAACGTAAAATTAAATTATCGTACATTAATAAGCACCAAATTCACCTATACTATTCATTCACAATAATTTACAATCAACGCAATGTTCACTTATTTTTTAAAGTTGTGGTTAAATCGGAATTATATCGGTTGGAACAGCTTGTCGGAGAGATCGTTAAAAATGAAGCGGATTCCGTCAATGCCAGCCAAGCCACAGGGCGGCCAGAACAGGTTCGATCCATAGCATCCGCCTGTGCAAGCCTGAAGGGAATATGGGCCCATGAATTGTTCAGCAATGTCAAGGAACCCGTATTAACCAGGTATGTACAATACCATCAAGCCGGTATTACGTCGCTTTACAACCAGGTAAGCGCCAGGATACCGGACATCTTTTTCCAGGGATTAGAAAATTCGTTAAATCAACCCTATTTTGGAATTGTTACCGACCTGGAGGACTTAATCCAGTTTTTAAAGCAAGGATTCTATAGATATTTTGATTATAACTACCCGGTTTCAACCGAGTTATGCCGGGCGAAGTCAAAAGAAATTCTTGCCCTCCTATCGGAAATCAAAATTACGTTCAAAAAGTCTGCTGTTGATGTAACGCTCATCCATGCGCTGACCGTATCTATTGAAAACAAACTTGCTGATGCCAGGCAATCCGGTATCAATTACCGGCAACTGGAGTACTGCCAGGTGTTGCTTACTACGATCAGTCAGCAGTTCAGGGACCAAACTGGTCTCAATACAATTAGTCTTGCCCATCAATTATACCGGCAAAATTTTAACAGCTACTATTTTAATCAATGGTACCAGGAATACCTGGGTTCCATCATCAGCGGCAAAACCGAATCTAAAAAGCAAGCGGCAATCGCAAATGAGATCAAACTGCTCAGATCAAACTTTGTAGCGCAGGATAAGATTTTTGAGTCAGCGTTGTCGCCCATCAATAACCAGTTGCTCGACTGGCTCCAACTTTTACTAACAGGGCAAACGGATTCAGCCCTAAAAGAAGTGCTAAAAATGAACGGACATGAGCGGATGCCGCTCCAATTCTCCGTAACACAGTTTGCTTTGTTTATCCGGCTGTGCTACCTGGAAGCATGTTTCCCTATCCATAACATCTCTGATATTTTAAGATTCTTTACCCAGCATTTTGAAACAAAAAAGCAATTGAACATCTCCTTCAAAAGTTTCGCCCGTGCATTTTACGGCGCGGACCAGGCTACTGCCGCAGTGGTAAGGAACTTTTTACAGCGGATGATCAATACGATCAATAAAACCTATTTCCCACGATCTTAAACCCAACCTACAGCTATGAAAAAATGATACTTACCGGCTTTGTTTTAGACACCCGTTTCGGTTAACCGGTGGCAAAGCCTTTGACCTAACGCTACCAAGATGATAACGAAATTTAGTGACCGATTGTATGCAGACCTTAGTAAGGACTTAAACGCCCTGGTGCTCGAAGAGGACCAATTAATCAAAAGGCTGGAAAAATCCATCCATGTTTGCCTGAAATACCTGAGAAAGCTTAAAGACTATTGTAAGCTCAACGATCCGGGGACACCTGCCGAAGAGATTGTATTCTTCAAGCATATCAAACCTAAATTCAAATCGCAACTTATTTTCTACCAGACACTGTTGAACATTGAGATCCGAAAGCCAATAGGCGATGGAAAAGTGGTATCTGATTATTTTACCAATGAAATAAAAATTCTTTACCATTTTTTTGAAAGTAACCTTTCCTTTTACCAGTATGTCAGGACACAGGCCACCTACCTTGATGAATATTATTTTGTTCGCGGCAATTATGATGTCCACCTCGATCCGGATCAATGTGTCATAGATTTCGACCCGACATTCAGCACGACACATGACCACAAGCTTGCACAGGTTTTAGCCAGCGAACTGATGCAGGAACACCTGGAGCATTCCATCCAAAAGATCATTCAGAAAGATGCTATTATGCAGCTTGACTCCGAGTTCCGGGATTTCGACTGGAAGCAGACCAAGTGCGCCCTTATCGAATTGATTTACAGCTGGCACGCCACCGAGGCGTTCGGGAAAAAGAACCTGAAAAGCATCGTCAAGTTCATTGAGAAATCCTTTAATATCTCGCTGGGGAACTTCTACGACACCTATGACTGGCTATGCGGCCGTCCCTGCCCCACGGTTTACATCGACGAAATGAAGGAAGCTTTCCTGCTCCGGATTCGGAAAAAATTAAGGTAAACCATACCTAAAGAGCGGCCTTTAGCCGCTCTTTTTTTTACAAAATGAAAATAGTTGCGCTCCGAGTCGGATTAACTCGGAGCATTTCGGGGGATCACTTCCTGAATTTTGTCTTGTCGCCGGCAGCAATGGGGCTGCCGCCAAAACTAAAAATTATGCTTCACCAAATTTCATGGTTTACCTACGCGGTCAGCGTCCTTTTATTAGTCACTATCTATTACCTGTATGTAGGACTGGCCTTTTACCGGATTGAGCTACAATCCGTGATTTATAAATTAATGGGCAAACAACCCGCAGTTAAGGCGTCCGGCCAAGGGGATCTGCAATTACCGGATTATGCGATCATGGGTAAGGCACAGCCTGAAGACGTTGAATTTTTAAATCAAGAGGAGCTATCCTTCGGCCCCACAGATAATCCAGATGAGCTATCCCTCCAGGAGACTTCTAAATCTCCGGCGTCGACGGCATCAGACAGCAAGCTCATCGTTGACTTTTCTGAAATGATGTCTGAGGTTAAAACGCTTGTTCGGGTCATTAATGAATCCAGTGAAAGCAAGGAAAACTTTGAGATGCTTTTCCGGCTGGTCGTACAAAAATATCCCTCGCTAAACGGCACTGCTTATGAACAGCAGATCAACGATTTCCTCATCGCTGAAGGCGCACCCCAATTTCCCTTTCCCCTGAATGCTGAAGACCTCAAAAACTATTGGTTAAACTAAAATTAATAAAAAAACACATGAAAACAATTCATTTAAAGCAAGGAAAAAACCACCTGAAAGCGGTGATAAAAATAATTGCCGCAATTCTTTCATTGCTGGCGCTTAATCTCCAGGCGGCTTTGGCTCAGGATGGTAATGCCGGTATCAGCCAGGCTACTTCACAGGTAAAAAGCTATTTCGACACTGGTACCAACCTGATGTATGCTATCGGAGCGATTGTAGGATTGGTCGGTGCGATCAAGGTGTTTAAAAAATGGAATGATGGGGAACATGACACCGGAAAAGTGGCCTCAAGCTGGTTCGGCAGCTGCATCTTTTTGGTCATTGTCGCTACGGTATTAAAATCGTTTTTCGGGGTTTAAAATTTACCGCCATGCAGGAATTACTCAAACTCAAGCTAAAGGACTTTTTGCAGTCAAGCCGGCCAGACCTGCTGATCAGCTTGCAGCAGGATGGCAAGACCGGGATTTACCTGGACGACAAGATCGATTCGCTGGACGGTTTGCCTGAAAGATTATTGGAAGAAGGCCGCCCGCCCTATATCATCACTGAACTGTGCATGGCGGCGCTGACTGCCGACCTCGGTGAATCACGCTATCAATATCTCGCGGAGTTACTGGACACGGACTTTCTGCCGATGGCGGACAGCCTACGGATTAATGGTTTGCTGACTTATGAGCTGATTAACCTGATGGAAGAATGCAACCCTGTATTCGAGGAAATGGGCTTTAACGAGGAAGACCGGATGCTCCGCTATGCCCTAATCGGCACTATTCAGGAATACGCCGAAAGACACTGGAACCCTCAAAATTTAGGATTATGGCTTTCCCAATCAGGCAAAAATTAAGCGATAACCTCGCTGCGCTGAGGATCGCCTTATCCAGAAAGGAAGGGGAACGTCCTGACGCAGACCAAATGGCCACATTGCGTAAATACGCCGGGTTTGGCGGGATCAAACAGGTCATGTACGGCAGCGGGCCGCGCGAGGACTGGCAACAGCAGGAAGCGACCACCGAGGATATGCGGCTATATGACGGGATGATGGAATTTTATTCAGTCCTTAAAGAGTACCTGGACGAGGCGGCCTATAAAAAAGCGGTTGGCTTCGTGAAAAACAGTGTGCTATCGGCTTTTTATACCCCTGAGTTTGTACCCCAAAGCCTGTTCGCAGCGCTGAAGGCACAGGGTATCGTACCTAAACGATTTTATGAGCCAAGCTCAGGCGCCGGTGTTTTTGTTTCTGAGGCTGTTACCGCATTTCCTGAACTAAAGGCAATTACAGCGGTTGAAAAGGATTTTCTGACCGGAAAGGTTTTAGAAGCTATTTGTGTGGGACTGGCCATACCGGCAAAAGTTCAAATCAGCAGCCTGGAAGATTCGGAGATTACGGATAATGGAAATTATGATCTGGTAGCGAGTAATATTCCGTTCGGAAACTTTAAAGTTTATGACCCCGCCTTCAGGGAACCTGCATTATCTAACAGAATACATAATTATTTTTTCGCAAAGGGCCTGGATAAGCTGGCTAATGGCGGCCTCATGGCCTATCTGACCACTGATGCCTTTTTAAATACAGCGGACAACCAGGATGCCAGGGAGTATCTCTTTAACCGTGCTGATTTTATCAGCCTGTCTTTAATGCCGGATAACCTGATGAAGGATCACTCCGGTGTGGAAGCGCCGACACATTTGCTAATCGTACAAAAGCGCGATGGTAAAAAAGACATTTCCGAGGAAGAACAGCTACTGGTTGCCACCACCGAACAAGCCAATGAATTTGGCAGCTATAATTTAAATGCTTACGTGGAAAGGCACCCTGACCTGATCCTTGCGGATGAGATTGCGGATGGCACCAACCAATATGGGAAAGCATCAAGAGTTATCTGGTATAACGGGGATATAAAGGAATTAAGTGAACCGCTTTTTGAGTCACTATCGGATGCCATAGAAAGCAGGGTTAATAAGGTAACTTTTCAGCAAGCACAATCAGTCATTGTTTCACAGACTGCTGCTCAGCCTGAAATATCCGGGGCTGCCATTGATGCTAATCAAAAGTATTTCACCCTGCTCCCGGTTCCTGAAAGTAAAACGATTTCATCTGCCGTGCAGTTAGGGCTTTTTGATAGCGCACCGGCTGAAACCATTAACAGGGCTCAGGCTTATTTATCCGATATAGACGTCGCTACGGTTCAACAACCGTCAGCTCGTTTGGTCAGCACTATTCGGACAGCCGAACAACCAGCGCATGAAGGCATTGTGCTGGTCACTGCCCGTAGTAAAATAAACGGCCTTTATCTCTATAAGCTATATTCTAACGTAAAAGAAGTCCCGGTTTCCGCACGTTGGATGAACGCCGGGGTATTGAGCCATGAACTAAAAAGGCTTTCGGAGGAACTGAGGCAATTTGACCATATCTACATTTATGAAGGTGACAAGTCCCTTGAACCTGCCTTTCATCTGCTTCCCGAATCAGTAAAGCCGTTTACCTCACTAAAGCCCTTTTACCGAAAAGGGACATTGGTTATTCACCGTGGCGAGGTCGGCCTCATTGCCCAACCCGATAAGAACCAGGCTGCTTTTGAAGCTTTCGGCTCGCAAAAGGACCTTATATTTTACGAACAATATATCAGGTTAAGGGACAGTTATCAGCAATTGACCCTGAAGGAAAATGAGGAGCGGATCGCTTATATCGGGCTTAGGGAAGAATTGAATAAATCCTATGACCGGTTTGTAACTGATTTCGGGGAACTGAATAAAAACGCTAACAGGGGACGCCTGCTTAACGACGAAGCTTTTGGTTTTATCATCCTTTCCTCACTCGAAAGAAAAGAAAATGACCAGATTGTCAGGGCTGATATCTTCTATGGTCCGCTATTCCCGGTAGAAGAAAAATTTGAAAGCGACAATGCTGCGGAGGCGCTGGCCCGCAGCCTTAATGATATGGGCCGGGTATCATTACCATTCATTGCAGAAGCTACCGGAAAAGAAACTGATGAGGTGATTACCGATCTTGGAAAGCTGATCTACCTGAATCCTACTACCGCTTTATGGGAAACATCAGATCAGTACCTTTCGGGTAACGTAGTCAAAAAATTGGCTGAAGCCGAACGAGCGGCTGAACAAAACCCGGACAACGAGCAATTGCTCCGAAGTTTGGATGCAATCAGGGCTGTTCAACCTGAGAAAATCCCCTTTGACCTGTTGGACTTTAATTTGGGAGAGCGCTGGATCCCAACCTCTTTTTATAACCGTTTTGCAACCCATCTTTTTGAAGTAGATACGCAAGTGGCTTACTTCGCTTCACTCGATACTTTTAAAATTAAATATGAAAATGGTAATGCGATAACCGACCAGGAATACAGCATAACCCCCATGCAGGGGAACAAGGTCTTTGGCCATAGCCTGATGGAACATGCGCTTGAAAATACAACGCCACACTTTACCTATACGGTCAGCATCGGCGATGGCAAATCCATCCGCCTGCCGGATAATGAAGCCATCCAATTAGGCCATCAAAAAGTTGAGAGCATCCGCAACCATTTTTTAAACTGGCTAAAGGAACTGCCGCAGGAAGAAAAAGACCTCCTGGAAAATATATATAATGACACCTTTAATTGCTATGTCCTTCGGGAATATGATGGCGGTCATTTAAGTTTCCCCGGACTGGATAAGCAGGCGCTCGGCATCAATGACCTTTACAGCTCCCAAAAAAATTCCGCCTGGCGCATTATACAAAACCGGGGCGCATTGGTAGATCATGAGGTCGGGCTTGGTAAAACCCTGACCATGATCGTCGCCAGCAAGGAAATGAAACGGCTGGGCATCGTGCATAAACCGATGATCATCGCGCTAAAAGCGAATGTTGACCAGATACGCGACACCTATCGTTTGGCATACCCTAAAGCCCGTATCCTGGCACCCGGCGAAAATGATTTTACTCCGGCTAAAAGGATTCGACTTTTTCACGAGATAAAAAATAATAATTGGGATTGTATTATCCTGACGCATGACCAGTTTGGCAAAATCACGCAATCCGAAGAAATACAGCAGGAGATTTTCCAGGCTGAACTGGATAACGTGGAAAGGGACCTGGCAACCGCCGTTTCATTAGGGCAAAAGATCAGTAAAAAAGTCCTTAAAGGACTAGAAGTAAGAAAGGGTAACCTGGAAGTCAGGCTAAAAGACATCAGGGATAAGATTGAAAGCAAACAGGATAAGGACATTAATTTCCAGGACCTGAATATAGATCACCTATTCGTTGATGAATCCCATAAATTTAAAAACCTGACCTTTTCTACACGGCATAGCAGGGTGGCGGGTTTAGGGAATATAGCCGGCAGTCAAAAGGCACTGAACATGCTTTTTGCTGTAAGGACGCTGCAAAAGCAATTCAACAGCGACTTGTGTGCAACGTTCCTTTCCGGGACACCCATCTCCAACAGCTTGACGGAGATGTACCTAATCTTTAAATACCTGCGGCCAAAAGAAATGGAGCGCCAGCGTATTGAGAATTTCGACGGCTGGGCTGCGGTTTTCGCCCGAAAAACGGTAGACTTTGAATTTTCCGTTACCAATGAGATCATTTCCAAGGAGCGCTTCCGGTATTTTATAAAAGTTCCGGAGCTGGCCTTATTCTATAATGAGATTACCGATTACAAAACGGCTAAGCATATCAACCTTGATAAGCCATCCCTGAACGAACAGTTAGTTAATATTCCGCCAACACCCGACCAGCAGGACTTTATCCAAAAGCTGATGCAGTTTGCAAAGACAGGTGACGGTACGTTGCTCGGCCGGGCACCGCTTACCAGGGAGGAAGATTTCGCCAGGATGCTGATCGCGACCAACTATGCCAAAAAGATGTCGGCGGATATGCGCCTGATCGATCCGGATTACAGTGATCATCCCGATAGTAAGGTGAACGTCTGCGCACGCAAGGTGGCCGAAATTTACGAACAAAGCACGCCGTTTCTCGGCACCCAATTAATATTTTGTGATATCGGAACGCCAAAATCGGATCAGTTCAATGTATATGACGCGCTAAAAAGCAAACTGGTCAATGACTTTAATATCCCTGCCCATGAGATAACATTTGCACATGACTGGTCTGAAAAACAAAAGCCGGTTATGTTCCGCAAAATGAACAGCGGCGAAATCAGGATCAATATTGGCAGCACGGAAAAATTAGGCACAGGAACGAATGTTCAAAAACGCGGTGTCGCCATGCACCATTTGGATATTCCCTGGAGGCCCTCCGACCTTGAACAGCGCGACGGTCGTTTTAGCAGGCAAGGCAACTGGCTGGCAAAGGAACATTATGGCAACAAGGTAATGAACTTTATTTATGCCGTTGAAAAGTCGCTGGACAACTACAAGTTTAACCTTTTACAGAATAAGCAGCGGTTCATCAGCCAGATGAAAAACAATGAGCTTAACCGGCGAACCATAGACGAAGGCGCGATGGATGAGCAAAGCGGCATGAACTTCTCCGAATATATTGCCATTCTTTCCGGCGACACCTCGCTGCTGGATAAGGTTAAAGTCGAGAAAAAAGTTGCAGCCCTGGAAAATCATAAGGCGGCCCATTACAAGGAAATCTCACGTTCCAGGTATCATTTAGAATCGCTGAATCGGGATAAAACGGAAAAAAACCGGACGATGGGAAAATTGGCGACCGATCACGGCATCTATCATGGTCAATTGAAGTATGATAATGACGGCGTCAAACTCAACCCGATCAGGATCTATGATTTTAATTCGGCAGATGCTGAAGAAATCGGCAGGCACCTGATCAAAATGTATAAGGACTGGCAACCGGAATTAGGAAAAGCAGATGAAAAGCAGATCGGCACACTCTATGGTTTCGACCTTTTCATTCGCCGCCAGCAGGAAGCCTGGGAGGAAAATGGCATGACCAGCTACAGGTATAATAATAACTTCTATGCGGAAAGCCCCGAAAGCGGTATCAAGTATATCTATAACAAGGGTGCAGCAAATATTGATAATCCAAAACATAGCGCCCGGCATTTCCTGAATGCGATAGACCGGGTGGACCACCTGAAAGAAAAATATGGCAAGGAGGTTGAAGAGATCGACAAGGAAATTACGCTGCTGGGTCAAATATCTGCCAAGCCGTTTGAAAAGGAAGAAGAACTGGCCACACTTAAAAATGAGCTGTCAAGACTGGAAAGGGAGATCGCCCTTAAAATTCAGGAAAACCAGATGAAACAGCATGGACTGTTCCAGGAACAACCTGATAGTCCTGCGCTTGACGATACACCTGTTATTTCAATCAGCCCGGTGGTGAAAAAAAACGAAACCGAATCAGACCAATTAAAAGCGGCCCCGCAGCTGGTTTATCTCGAACAAAACACACGAATGCGCAGCGCTAAACAAAATTTAAAAATATAAACGATATGAACCGACCAAAAGATATGTCAAGGAAACTCCCTGAATTTACAATCGGGGGGACCGTTTTTACGGTTGATGCAAGGATATATGAATTTCGGGAAAGAGAGGTTCCCTGGAATAAGATATCTATGGATGATTTTTTAGAAGATGCCCCCACTAACATACTTTTTGACAAGCAGGCAAAGAAGATTTACGAGGGGCGCACAAGTGGGGCTGAAAGGCCCGCCCATGTCGAATTGATAACGGTGCCGCCACTTGTTGACCTTGACCCGGTTGGGCTTGCACGTCATTATAACCTCCCCGATGATGTATTTAAAAAAACTATAGTAGTGAAACTGACTACACCGTATCGTGAAGGTTTGGAGCAAAATAAAAGAAGCCGTGGAAAAAAGCAGCATTTGTAAGCGATGAAAAATGAAAATCACCTATTCCCGAACGATCCGGAGTATACGATCGGAGGAATGCTTTTTAGTTACCGGAAAGCGCTGGACGCATTCATGGAGCGTGACGATCCTTCAAACAAAATAATGATGTCGGGGATATGGGAGGATAATACATGGACCCAATTTTTCTTCGACAGCAGGGCCAGGAACATCTATAATGGTAGTTTTCCTGATGGCAAACGGCCGGCCCATGTAAAGCTGGTCATATTGCCCTCGCTGCCTTATTGTGAACGGCACGGCATCCATGTAAAAAGCTATCATGAAAAATTGGCGGAATCCGATAATCAGCGGAATAAGGAAAGCTTTCATCAATCATCTGGAGAAAGGCATAGAAAAGGGAGAAGGATATAACATGCCGTTTAATAAAATCAATAACAAATGAAGCGCAGCTTGGGAAAAGGGACTTAACAAGGATGCACATGGAGGAAATATCATGGAATCAATGAAAAGAAAAATGGAAAGACCGGTAATCGATATTTGTGGTACTTCATTTTATGTAGATGCGACTGCAATGGACCTGCGTGAAGTAGGGAAAGAGGACAACTGCCTGAACGCGATCGAAATGCTTGACCTTGGTAATCATCGTGAATTCCTTTTTGATAAAGGGTTAAAGAACTTTTTTGCCGGCAGATGGGACCTGCCTAACGACCCGGCAACGGCGGAGTGGGTATTCATTCCTTCTTTGGAGTCTATAGACGAAGAAGGAATGAAATTATTAATTAGCCAGGGGCATTATAAAACGATGATTGAAGAACTGGAAGGACTGCCTGCCGTGGATATTGCGGGCCACCAATTCCTAAGGAATGACCTTCGCAAAGAATTTCGCCAGGCGGATAATCTATTTAACATCCTTCGGTTTGATGACATTATGCCGGAAGGCAACGATATGGTTTGTTATTTCGACACCAGAACCAAAAATGCTCCAATGCCTGATGTGTTCTCTTCATTCGAAAAATCGGATAAAATGCCTGATCACGTAATCCGGGTTGTAATTGAGCCTGCCTATCAGAATAAGCAACACATCCAGTCAAAGGAAACCACGGATTTACCCATTAAAGCTATGGAACAAAACTCCAGAAAAAAAAAGAAAGGAAGGGGGATTTAACATGCCAGTTTATCAAATCAATAAGGGAATTAATAAGCCCATAGAATTTAAGGGGCTCAAAGCACAATACATCGGCTATTTAGCCGGTGGCCTTGTCGGGCTGCTTGTCTTTTTTGCCATTATGTATATCATGGGACTGCCAGTATATATCTGCATGACGGTTATTTCTGCTTTAGGCGGAGCGCTCTTTTACCACGTTTTCCGGTTGAGTAATAAGTACGGACAATACGGACTGATGAAACGCACCGCTAAGCGGTACCTGCCCGGCTATCTAAAATTTAATTCACGCAAATTATTCACCCGATTAACCCGCTAATTATGTCAGCATTTACCCGCGCGGAACAAGTTTTCCCGATCTATAAAGTAGAACATAATTGTATGGTTTCCCAACATGGTGACCTCACCGTTGCTTACCAGGTCACCCTTCCTGAAATCTTTACACTGTCGGACGAGGACTATGAAACTTATCACCAGTCGTGGATCAGGGCGGCCAAGGTTTTGCCAAAGCACAGCATTGTTCACAAACAGGATGTTTTCATCCGGAACGGCTATGCGGGAGCAAAGGGATTGCAGGCAAATTTTTTAACCACTGCCGCCGACCGCCATTTTAAGGGCAGGCCCTTCCTGGACCATACCTGTTACCTGATGCTGACCAAAAAAGCGGATGACCGGAAGCAGGCGAACAGCGCATTTTCGGGTATCATGCGCAAAAGCATCGCACCAAAACAGACTATTGATGAAAGGATGCTTCCGGAATTTTTAGAAAAGGTCGGACAGTTTGAGCATATCCTTTGCGACTGCGGGTTTATCAAATTAAAAAGGCTTTGTAATGACGAGTTAACGGGCACAGAAAAGAAAACCGGCATACTGGAACAATACTGCTTTTTGCTCAAGGAAAATGAGCGGCCAATGCTTAAAGACATTCACCTGAAGGACAGGATACAGATCGGTGATCAGCACGCACAGGTCTTTACATTGGGGGACGCAGAGGACCTGCCATCGTTATGCGGGAGCAGGATAACCTATGATAAATACAGCACCGATAAAACTAAATTCCCAGTGGGCTTTGCCGCGCAGCTCAATCTCCTGCTGGACTGTAACCATATCTATAACCAGTATTTTTTTATCGGGGATACCGGGAAAATACTGAAACAACTGGAGGCAAAAAAACTCCGTTTACAGTCGCTCTCAGCCTATAGCCGGGAGAATGAAATCGGCAGGGATGCAACGAATGATTTTCTAAACGAAGCCATTAGCCAGCAGCGGCTTCCGGTCAAGGCACACTTTAATGTTTTGGCCTGGACCGATAACCGGGAGGGATTACAGGATATCAAGAACCTGGTAGGTTCGGCAATGGCGCAGATTGGTGCCAGCTGCAAACAAGAATCTGACGGTGCCGCCCAAATCTGGTGGGCCGGCATACCGGGCAACGCATCCGATTTTCCGGTGAATGACACTTTTGACACCTTTTTAGAACAGGCCGTTTGTTTCCTGAACCTGGAAAGCAACTACCGTAGTGATCCGCCCCCGGAAGGCATCCGTTTCTGTGACAGGCTGACGGGAAAACCTGTATTTGTCGATCTTTTTGACGGGCCGCGAAACAAAGGCATTACTTCCAATATGGGAATGCTGGTTTGCGGTACATCCGGTGGGGGCAAATCGATGACGGTAAATCATATTCTCCGCACCTTATATGACCAGGGCGCACACTGCGTAACGGTTGATATTGGCGGAAGTTATAAGGGTTTGTGTGAACTGGTCGGCGGTTATTATTTCACTTACGAGGAAAGGAACCCGATCAGGTTCAACCCGTTTTACCTGCCGGAAGGCCAGTCACTGGACACGGAAAAAAAAGAGAGCCTTAAGGCACTCCTGGTAACCTTATGGAAACAGGAAAACGAAAGTTTTATGCGGAGTGAATATGTCGCCCTGTCCAACGCTTTACAGGGATATTATGAGCATCTGGAAAGCGATAAAGCAGTATTTGCCTGTTTTGATTCCTTTTATGAATACCTGCAAAGCCATTATGTACATATCCTGAAAGAACAGCGGGTAAAGGATAAGGATTTTGACATCGATAATTTCATGTATGTATTAAGGCCCTACTTTAAAGGAGGCGAATTTGACTACTTGCTAAACGCATCTGAAAAGCTTAACCTGCTCGATCAGCGCTTTGTGGTAATAGAGCTGGATTCCATAAAGGACCATCCCATTTTGTTCCCGGTCGTTACCCTGATCATTATGGAAATGTTCCTTTCCAAAATACGAAAGTTAAAAGGTATCAGGAAGGTACTTACCATTGACGAGGCCTGGAAAGCGATCGCTAATGCAGGAATGGCAGGCTTTATTCAATATGCTTTTAAAACTATACGAAAATTCAATGGCATTCCAAATGTAGTTACACAGGAGCTGGATGACCTGACCAGTTCGCCAATCATTAAAGACGCGATCATCAATAATGCAGATATCAAAGTACTCATGGACATGCGCAAGTTCATGAACAAGTTCGATAAACTCCAGGAGACGCTGGGCATGTCTGACAAAGGAAAGACACAGGTGCTGTCGGTGAATAAAGATAACCGGGAGATTTACATTGACTTGGGAGGCCAGGTAATGAAGGTCTATAAAAACGAGTTATGCGCGGAAGAATATTACGCCTATACCACCGAAGGGAAGGAAAGGGTAAAAGTTCAGGAATATGCCGCAAAGTATGGCAGTATGGAAAAAGGCATTGTCGTATTGGCTGCGGAATTACGAGATAAACACCAGCTTAACAATAAACCATAAAAAATAGATCATGAAAACATTAATTGTAAAGATCATGCTATTGCCAATTAGCTTTTTGGCAGCATGCACCAGTAAAAGCAAACAGGTAATCGAATTTATACCCGGAACCTATGTCAACCACGCGCAAAGCGAGTACAGCATTGCAGATGATACGCTGCAAATCATACCGGATGCGTCGACCGGAAATAGTTACCAAATCTCCCGGAAAACCGGATTTCGCAGGATACTGAACGGAAAGCTTCAACCGGAAGAACACCAGGTTAAGTCGTTCAACGGTCTTTGGGATGAGCAAAAGCAAATTCTGCAAATCACGCAAAATGGGATCATCCTGATTTTTCAGCCTGAAGGGAACAAACTGTTCATACAAAATAGTGAATATCGGAAACTTTGAGGCGGCCGGCATTAAACGCAGTTGAGTTAACATCATTAATATCCAATTAAAATTTAGGAGGAATTATGAAATTTTATAAAATCGTCTTACCGGTCAGCATGGTAGTAGTGCTGATCGCTTTACCGGAACAGAAAGCGGACGCGCAGTTTGTCATCAGCACGGTGTTAAATCAAACGGTTGGAAAAATTATCAGGGCCATCGACCTGGAAGTGCAAAAAGCACAAAATCAAACCATATGGTTGCAGAACGCGCAAAAAGCAGTCGAGAACCAGCTTCACCAAATGAGGCTAACACAAATCGCCGGTGTGGGCAAGCAACAAACCGACCTGTTCACAAAGTATTATAACGAATTGTACACTGTCAAATCGGTTATTACCGATTATGAACAGATCAAGAACATTACGCTTGAACAGGAGGCGCTGGTCAGGGAGTACCAGAGCGCCTGGTCACTGACCCGGCAGGATAAACACTTCAACGCATCTGAACTCCAATATATTTCCTCGGTTTACAGCGGGATTTTACAAGCCAGCATCAGGAACCTGGATCAGCTGTCATCGATCATCAGCTCTTTTAAAACACAAATGACAGACGGAAAAAGAATGGAACTCATTAATAAGACATCCAAACACATCGACGACAATTACAGCGATCTCAAACAATTTAATAACCAAAATATCATGCTCAGCCTGCAAAGGGCAAATGATGAAAATGATATTCAAAGCACTAAAAACCTATATGGAATCAATTAAAAAAATTGCGCTGCTATCAATCCTGTCTGTCACGGGTGCATATTGCAAAGCGCAGGGGTTCAGTTTTAGCGATCTGTTTGGACAGGCTAATAAACAAAAACAATATTATATGCAGCAGATCGCCGCCTATAACGCTTTTGAATCAGAATTGAAGCAAGGTTATGGTGTAATTAAACATGGTATAAATGGTATCGCCAGTATCAATACCACAGAACTGAATGCCCATAGTACTTACTATGCCTCTTTAAAACAGCCAAGCGCACAGGTAAAAAACAGTGCGCAAGTGCAGGATATCACCCAATGGCAACTGGTAATTATCAACCAGTTTGCCAGCGTAAGCCAGGTTAGTGGTTTGACGAGCGATGAGCAAATGTATGTAACCGGTGTCCAGAACGGCGTTTTGAAAACCTGCAACAGTGACCTGACTGACCTGCAGAACCTGATGGCAACGGGAACGCTGCAAATGACGGATGACCAGCGGCTTAAGCGGATCGCTAAAATTCACAAAAATATGCAGAATAAATACGAGTTCACCCTAAGCTTTTGTAATACGGTCAGGCTGCTCGCCATTCAAAGGCAACAAGGCACCAACGAAACACAAACATTAAAAAATCTATATGGAACCAATTAATGCAAACAAAGAACGACAGTTCTTCCGGAAACCCGCAAGGCGGAGACTAACAAGTGCGCTGATATTATTTATACTTTCCGTATGCTGCTTTAGTCCCGCAAAAGCACAAACGAGCGACCTTACCCAGCTGATCCTCGATATAGAAAAGCTTACCCAATTGAAGGGTATCCTGTCAGATATGAAGACAGGTTACACGATAATTGACGGCGGTTACAACCAGGTTAAAAGCATCTCGCAAGGTAACTTTAACCTGCATGCCACCTTTTTAAATGGCCTGCTTGCGATAAGCCCGGCCGTTGCCAAATATGGCAGGGTTGCTGATATTATTTTGGAACAGGGATATATTGTCACCGAATATACCAGGACATATAACCAGGTTAAGCAAAGCGGCGGATTCAGCGCCGATGAGATCGCCTATCTTGGAAATGTCTATACCACGCTCTTACAGCAAAGCCTCCAAAACCTCAGCCAACTGATGACCATTCTTACTGCAGGTAAATTGCGCATGTCAGATGATGAACGGCTTAGGGCCATCGATCATATATATGCCGATACAGATGACAAGCTGACTTTTCTCCGGCACTTTGACCAGCAGGCGTCCATCCTTGCCATACAAAGGCAAAATGTACTGAATGATATTTCAACCACCCAAAAACTATACGGACATGAATGACATTTCAGGCCTTCAGGCCACACTCGAACAAGTTTACAGCCAGATGCTGCCTTTATGCAGCCATCTGATCGGCGCTGCCCAAGGTATCGCCGGCTTTGCAGCCCTTTGGTATATCGCATCGCGCGTTTGGCGGCAGATTGCCGCAGCGGAACCAATTGATTTTTATCCATTATTACGCCCGTTTGTATTAGGCATGGCCATCATGTTGTTTCCAACAGTAATAGCAGTAATGAATGGTGTTTTGCAGCCCGTAACAGGGGCTACCAGCGCCATGGTGCAAGACAGCAATGCGGCGATAACCACCTTGTTGCAGGAAAAAGCCAACGCGGAAAAGCAAACCAGTACCTACCAGATGTTTGTAGGCGCGAACGGAGAAGGGGACCGGGACAAATGGTATAAATACACGCATCCTGATGACCCCAACGACAGCAAGGAAGGAATGATTGGTAGTGTAGGAAATGATGTGAAATTCGCGATGGCCAAGGCATCTTATAACTTCCGGAACAGCATAAAGGAGTGGATGAGCCAGGTACTGGAGATCCTTTACGAAGCGGCAGCGCTTTGCATCAACACTATCCGCACCTTTTACCTCATTGTCCTGGCCATACTGGGCCCGCTTGTTTTCGGACTGTCGGTATTTGACGGTTTGCAACATGTACTGACGACATGGATAGCCAAGTATATCAATGTTTTTCTCTGGCTTCCCGTCGCTAACATTTTCGGCAGTATTATCGGCAAGGTGCAGCAAAATATGCTTACGCTGGACATAGCGCAGATACAAAGCTCGGGTGATACTTTTTTCAGCAGCACCGATACGGCTTACCTGATTTTCCTGCTCATCGGGATTATCGGGTATTTTACGGTGCCTTCTGTCGCAGGTTATATTATTAATCCAGGTGGGGGCAACGGCCTTTTAAGCAAGATAAATAGTGTGGCCTCCAGCTCAGCCAATACAGTCTATTCCGCCGGCTCGGCAACGGGGTCAAGAATGGCTGAAGGCGCAAAGAATATAGCAAATGCTCCCGGCCATATCATGGAGGGCTACCGCAACGGCAGTTCAGGTGCCAATAACTACCAGGAAGAAAAATTAAAAGGTAAAACTAAATCATAAAATCATGTTTACACATCTCAAAAATATAGACACCGCATTTAAACATATCCGGCAATTCAGCATTTTTCTGATCATCGGCAATGTGATCACCATGTGCTTCTGTATCTACAAGAGCGAGCAGGTGGTCAGCCAGTCACAGAGCCGGATACATATTCTGTATAACGGAAAAGTCCTGGAGGCTATCGCGTCGGACAGAAAAAACAACCTGCCGGTAGAATTACGGGACCATATCAAAACCTTTCATGAATATTTCTTTGACCTGAGCCCCGACGATAAAGCGATAGATGCCAATGTTTCTAAAGCACTATACCTGGCTGATGAATCGGCAAAACGGGAATATGATAATTTAAAAGAGTCGGGCTATTATAACAACCTGATCTCCGCTAATATTTCTCAGCAAATCAAAGTAGACAGTACCAAATTGGAAGGCGGCCAGTTTCCGTACACTTTTACCTGCTATGCTACAGAAAAGCTTGTCCGCTCAAGCGGAACTGTAACCCGCAAGCTGGTTACCCAGGGGGAAGTTCGTGATTTAGACACTCAAACGGATAATAACCCCCATGGTTTCCTGATCCAGCATTGGGAAGTTTTGTCCAATAGAGATACCACCATTATTAGCCAATAGCATGATTTTTATAAAAAAAAATAAAAAGGCATTGAACGAAGCAGGGAGCCGGGCTTTCGGTTTTTTGAACTCCCGGATATTAAAATTTCAAAACCGGCTTGCAGGTCAATTAAACAACTGGATAAACAGTTTTTCCCGGCGCGGCCAACAACGGATATTCTGGATTTTCATCGTGCTTTCCGTTTGCGGAATAAGCGTGAGACTGATCCTGTCCATTTCACGGCCAGACTATAGCAAACAGGGAAATCTTGGTAGGCTACCTAAAATTCATTTACAACCAACGGATTCATTAACCTCTAAAAAATAAAATTATGGAAAAGCAAATCCAGTCCGGCGGAGCGCCGGAGCAATCAACCGAATTCCTTAAGAAACGCAAATTTTTCCTGGTAATTCCCTTATTAATCCTGCCATTCTTAACAATGGCCTTCTGGGCTTTAGGCGGCGGAAAAGCTGCAAAGCAAACTACAAATATGACTGCGGCCAAAGGATTCGACATGGTGCTCCCCTCGGCACAGTTTAAGGACAAAAAGGAAAAGGATAAAATGGGGATTTACCAGGCTGCAGGTAAGGATACTTCGTCAACCAAGGATGGTGTAAGTAAAAGCTTTATCCGGGCAATGGGTTTTGACCCTAAAACGGCGGTACTACATACGGACTCTGCAAAACTATCAAAAGCGACAACGCCGGTATATGCCAATAGTGCGGACCTGCAATCCGCAAAAATCGAGGCAAAGCTCGCACAACTCAACAGGCAGATTAGCCAGCCGCCGACAGAACCCAATTATACTACTGCGGCAAACTCAAACTATCCCGATCCGGACGTCAAACGGCTTAAAGCTATGATGAAAGCCATGAATAATAATAATGCGAAGGACCCGCAGATGGACCAGCTGAATAGTATGCTCACTAAAATACAGGCTATCCAACACCCGGAACTGGCAATAACCAAAGCAAAGAAGAAAAAAGAAAGCGACAGCGCATTCCGGGCCATACCCGCCGTAATTGACGGCAAACAAAAAGTCATGAACGGAGGAACCGTGCGGTTAAAGCTGACTGACTCAGTTAAGCTAAAAGGCATTCAATTGCCAAAAGGGCAATTATTATTCGGGGCTTGCCTGGTGACTAACCAGCGATTATTACTCAATATCCAAAACATCCGAATTGGCAAGCTCATACTACCGATTGACCTAACTGTTTTCAGCCTTGACGGACTTCCCGGCATCCCTGCCCCGGAGGCAGAACTCTCCGGCGCGGCAGGTGACGGCGCGAACAATGCCATGGAAGGTATGCAATTCCTGAGCATGGACGAATCGCTCGGTGCACAGGCCGCCGCAGGTGGTATCAATGCCGCCAAAGGGCTGTTCAGTAAAAAAGTAAAAAAAATCAAAGTGAAGTTGCGGGACAATTTCGCAGTCTTGCTCAAAATTAATAAGCGATGAAAACTATAGCACCCTATGTTAATCAGGTAGTTCAGGGAGATTGCTTGAACATTATGGAAAATTTCCCGGATGGTTGCATCGATTTTATCATCTGTGACCTGCCTTATGGTACCACTCAAAATCCATGGGATCAAATAATCGACTTTGGCCGGTTATGGCAATGCTATAAAAGGATAATCAAGCCTAACGGCGCGATCGCCCTCACAGGACACGGCTTGTTTACTGCCAAACTAATCATGAGCAATCCGGATTGGTATCGATATAAGATCGTCTGGATCAAATCCAAAGCGCCGAATTTCCTTCAAGCCAATCGCCAACCGATGAAAAAACATGAAGACGTTTGTATTTTTTATCAGAAACAACCGGTTTATCATCCGCAAATGACTGTTAGCAATCCTTATAACAAAGGGTTGAGAAAGCCGAATCTAACCGGAAGTTATGGCAATTTTCACCCCTCAGTCCGTATCAGCAATGGCGAGCGTTACCCTCATGACTGCATTTTTTTTGAGGAACCGAATGAAGATTGGGTGTATTGTAAAACTGCGGAAGGCGAGGGTCGCGTTTTTCACCCCAATCAAAAACCTGTCGCACTGGGGCAATACCTCATCCGGACCTTTACTGATCCAGATCAAATTGTATTGGACAACGCCGCAGGCAGCGGTTCCTTTCTGGTTGCCGCAGCAAGAGAAGGTCGTCGTTTTATTGGCATCGAAAAAAATGAACATGCGCGTCGTCTAAAAACAGAACACACAAATTTTATAGAAGCTTGCCGGGAACGGCTTGCAGATGAAATAAAATAAGATCGAAGTGAAATTCCGGGCCAAATTGGCCGCAAAAAGATAAACTTATGGAACGTACTGTAAACCGTGTCTTACAGGCCTGGAAAAGCTGGGATGAAAGACAAAGTGAAATGGAGAATGCAATCGGCACCGGCAAGGAACACGCGATGGTTATCGGGCGGCTGAAACTGGAACACTTTCAAAAATGCCGCCACTTGCTGGCAGGTATGGTGAGAAAGGATGAGCAGGCTTTTATGCCATTAATGGCGTCAACTATCAGCAAACTGGAGAAACAGGTTTATCCAAATATCGTTCAGCGCTTATTTTTCAGGTTAAAGAATGTCCTGGTTGACCGGCCTGTATATATCCGCCAATTTCAGGAGCAGCGCCAGGAAAATATGGAGTCCTTAAAAAAACAGTTGGCGGGAAATGGGTTCGGTGATTTCGCGGGCAAACTGGAGTCGCAGCTTGACGCCGATCATTTAAAACACGTCATCCCATTGAGCAGCCAGCTCGATCAGAATAGAAGTTTAAACGTGTCGCTTCATTTTGAAAAGGACTCGCAGGACGTCTTTCAGTTTACCACGATTGAGGCAACGCTCAAACACCACGATGGTAAAAAAGCTGACCAATCCTATAAATTTAAGCTGGATGAATGGCCCGGCTTAAAAGCGCAGCAGGTTAAGAACTTACTGGAAGGGCGGGCTGTCAGGCAGCATTTCACCGATATCACCGGCAGGCCGAAAAGCCAGTGGCTGGAATTGCCTGCCGGGGAAACAACGGTAAGAAAATACACAGAGGCCTACGGCTTTGATTTGCAGAAGGTGTTAGATACGCTACCACTAAGCAATATTACGAGTGGAAAAAAAGCGCTAACGGAAAAACTGGAGCAGGGGCAACAGGTACCTGTGCTATGGACCCATGCAGGTGCGAATGAAACGGTCTATTTACGGGCCGATCCTTCAAATGCAACCGTAAGGCTAACTGATTCTTCAAAAAGGATGGTGACACCGGAACAACTGAACCATCGCATGGCCAATCAGCAGGAAAAGAAGCAGGCAATTGTCAAGCAGCTATCGCAACAGCCTAAAGTAGCGCAAAAACAAAACAGGAAACGCAGTATGAGCCAATAGCAAGACATTAAAAATTCAATAACAAAGAACATGGATACCGCAATCAATTTTTATGAACTCAAAACCCGGCTCGCCGACCTCGGCTTCAGCGAACCGGCACTGGTTGATGCCTTGCGCGAAGCTATCCTTACTGCTGAATATGCGGTTATTTCTGCCGGCTATCAGGAAATGATCGGCGAACAACGTTTTACCGGCTGGTTCGAGTTCCACCGCGATATGGAAAGCGGAATGTACGAACTGGAACAGTACCAGGTGATGCTATATGATAAAGACCGCCCGGTTGCCGATATGATGCTTGATAAAGACATTTCCAAAACCGAAGCTTTAAAAGTGCTGCGGACGCAACTGGCACGCGAGGAACCCGACCAGACACTTTACTGGCCCATGACCCGAAAAGATATGGAAATATATCTGGCTACCTCCCCTGTCCGCGAACTCGGAACAGCTGAGAACGCCATTCAAAAACTGATCGGCGCAGGTTTTAGCAACTGGAAAGATGACGAGGATATGCCCAGATTAATCCGGACACACCAGGGGCCTTTATATGTATCCGACGAATATCTAATTGACGGAAAACGCCTTGTCTTGGAATGGAAAATTTCCACCGAGCAAGACAATAAAATACTGGAAAAATTGGATGCAAGCCTGGTACGGACGAATATCCTGCATGGCTTAGTTAATGGCATAGACACGGCCAAACTGGAAAAACAAATGGAAGCGGTGAACTGGCATATTGACTATGCGGCGGCTTCCCGCAAAATGCATGCGGATGCGCAAAAAAAGATCGACCATATCAATCAAGAACTTAAACAGCTTAACGAAGGGCCGGATAGGCGGGGCCTGCCAATAGCTGAACAGTTAACAGTTAAATATTGGCTCGCTACGCCGATAGATGATTGGGGAGGCCTGCCCAAAGACGTAAAAGAACGCTATGTCGCGGCCAAAACTTTTGACCATTTAGAAACACTGGATAATATTTATGAACAATTAATAAAACAGCAGATTATGAACACGCAAAATTTAGAATTTTTAAAGAAAAGCCTTTTGAACCTTGGATTTGGCGAAAAAGTAAACGAACAACTGGAAAAAAACATCAACGAAAAAGTGCCGGAGTTTAACCTGATGGCGCAGCATGAATTTAACCAAAAAAAGGTCGATTACACCCTGCATTTTAAGGCCGGTGAAAACCAGGAAATGTACTTTTTTAATAAGTTCGATGCCACGCTGAACAAAGGGAAAGAGAAAGAAATGAATCAAACCTTTTACATCAACAAAGGCAATGGCATTACCGCCAAGGAAGCCTTTAATTTGATGGAGGGCCGTGCTGTGCACAAACAATTATTCAATAAGGATGGTGAAAAGTACCAGGCGTGGTTACAACTCGACAATGATAACCTGACCAAGAACGGCAATAAGGAAATCAAAAAGTTTAATGAAAATTATGGCTTTGATATTGAACAGGTGATTTCCGGCAAGGGCATTAAGGAAATGGCGACTGCTGAAGGCCAGGAAAATCTGTTTCGTTCCTTAAAAAAAGGCAATTTGCAACAAATTACTGTAGAACGCGATGGCGGCGAAAAGAAATATTTTATTGCCACCAGCCCTCAATACAAAACTGTGGATCTTTTTGATCACCAGATGAAAAAGATAAAAAGGGAAGAATTGTTAAAGCCCGAACAAAAACAGGGGAATAGTCAAAAACAGCATAATAGCCAAAAACAAGGCCGGCAGCAAAGGGAGGAACTGCCAGAAAAAAAGCAACGTGCTAAAAGAAAAATAACCGTCTAACATCGAACAAGCGGGGCCTTGGCCGGCCCCGCTTTTATTTATTAACAAGTTGAAAACTCTACAAAAGGCTATTCAAATTATCAGAGAAGCGATAAAGAATGATGTTATCCGACTTAACCAAATTCGACAAAGCTTTATTTAAACTTAAGATTTCTTTGCGGGCATAAGATAATAAATAGTTATCTATTGTTCATTACCATCCACGAGAAGTAATCTTCTGTGTTTAAAGTTGCCTGATCTTTTGTAAGGTGTCAACTGTTTAACTTAAAAATCGATGTAAAATTTAAATAATAAAAACCATGTCACTAGAGAAAACTTTAGTGCTGCGCGACCAACATATGGTTGCCGCCATTTACGGCACCTCGTCTGATGGCTTTACGCCAAACCAACCTATAATCCTGTTTTCCAGAGAAACCCGCATGGCCTGCCTCCGATTTATCCGGCAGATGTTTGACCAGGGCAATAACTGTTTTAAGGTGGATTTAAAATAAAACGGAATTGCCTAAGGATTAGCCTGCATATAATGCTAATTTTAGGCTATGAACGATACCCTAAAATTCCTGGATAGTGTCAAAGACCGGCTGGAAGAAGTCTCCTATGAGGAAATCTACCAGTCGGTTGCTGCTATGCGCGATAAATTTGTACCTACCGCGCTTATAAAAAAAGGTGCTTTTATTGATCGGGTCAGGGTTCATAAAAAGCCAGATGACTTGTTTCTGAGGGAAGAGGATATAAGTTATATCCATGACCAGGAAGTGATTGATAAATATGTGGGTTACGGCAGGGCTAATAAAGAAAAGCAGGCCGTGTTTTATGGAGCTATTCTTTCTCCTAAAATCAAACATCCCCGCGTTGTCGCTTATTTTGAAACCTCACCTATTCTAAAGAATCTCGACAAATACCCTGAGGTTACTGAGTATTTTACTTTAAGCCGCTGGCGGGTGACACAGGATATTGAAGTCATGGAAGTGATCTTTAGCGATGAGGCGCTTAAAGTGAGCGAATATGCGCAAATGTCTCTCGCCAACCAATTGAAAAACTATAAACACCTGCCCTTAGCTGCTGAATATGAAGAACAGGGGCGGTTTTTTGCCAACCAGTTTGCCCGTAGCGATATAAAGGATGGCCAGGATTATAAGTATAAAATAACGGCGGCTTATGTCAACTACATCTGGGCTAAGAGCCACCTGAAGGGGGTGACTTATCCAAGCGTACAATCCGAATACCTTGGTCAAAATGTTGCCTTACTGCCTGAACTGGTCAACAGCTCCCTGCAACTGGAGGCACCGGTCGGCATTTTTAAGTTTGAAAGAAAGGGAGGCGTTAACTTGCCGGTTGACAGCACCAAAGTAGCGATGAATCTGGGGAAGGATAACGCGGCATTCGTTTTTAAAGATTACTACGATGGGGCATTCAGATAACTGTAGAGCTCAATTATAATTAGGATAAAGGGCGTTTGCTAATCGACTATTTTACATAGACCCCGATTGATGTCCTGTTCTACCTTTTTAAATTTTAAACCAAAAAACTTTACGCCATTAGCATACTCAACATTTACCTTATCGTTTCTGCTTAGGTTGCTGCTTTTTATAGCTGCTGATACTACAGGTTTTGGCTGCGGTTTCCAGCCTACCGGTGCAAGGTTAAATGAAAGGCTTTTAGGAATATCAGGCCCGTTGTCATACCGAATCTGTTTATTGGGTCCTGTTTGCATCATCCGGAATAAGCCAAACAATTCATCAGCCTTTTCTTTGTTGTATAATATTTCTCCTTTTTTAAAATCGAAGGCAGTTGTACCAAATGATCCTATAATGCTATCGGTAGTCGGTTCCGCAATACTCGGGTCGAGATTTTCATATTCATCCAGGATAAATTTGGTTTCAACACTGTAGAGATCATATTTTTTCAAAAGCAGGTCATTCTTGATGGCAATATTATCACCCATTTTTTTCCTTTGTACACTGGGAAATATTATCGCTTCAATATTACCGGCGCTCGGTACAGGATAATACAATTGATCGGAAGAAATTAACGCGCTGAACAAGTAATCCCTTGGCCTAAGCCGGTCAACAGGTAGCGAAAAAATCTCGATGAAGAATTCCTCTAACAGGTAAAATACTTTTTGAAGGTCATGAGAGATTTTAGGATTATCGGTCTTTTCGGTTCTGATAACGCTGCACACAGCCTTTGCGCCTGGCTTTAATTGAAATCGTGAGATCGTAATAACGTCGCCCTTTTGTGGTTTGGTTTCCCAATAAGCAGAGGCTTCATCAAGCGCACAATAGGCAACCTGCTGTTCGGGGATATTACATCTGCCAAAAGTGCAATATTTAAGCGGTGGCGCGAGTAACTCGTCTATTTCGGTTAAATAGTTCAATTCCTTCCCCTTGCCTGCAAGAATGCGGTTGTTGTTGGAAATCCTGACAAGAAATCCAGGTAACTCCGCAGCGCTGGCCATGGGTTTTAAATTGAAAAACGTGCTTATATTTTGTTTGAGCTTTTCAAATTCATCCAATGGGAGGTCATGTATTTTCCCAAAATATCCACGATAAAAATTCAGCTTTTGAATAATACTTTCAATGCTGTTGAGGTTCATAACTTCTCTGTTCGTCTTATTGTTGGCGATTTTTTCTATCAAACCAAATTCGTCAAATACAGGTGGGATCATTTGATAGTTAAATAAACAATAAAAATACGGAAATCTTCAAAGGCTTTTTTTAGAAAACGCACTAAGCCTGCATAATATGGTTGGTGGTATAGCGCCTTTTAACGACATTTAACCTTTCATAAAATATAATACCTTAATCGCCTTATCACAATGGCAACAATTGATCTTCATGACGTCATAATTGGTGTTTTACGAAATGCAGGGACACCCTTACGGGCGACTGAAATCGTAGATATTATCAGCCGGGATGGCTTGTATCTGACAAAGGATAAAAACCCACCGGATTACAATCAGATTTATGGTAGAATCGGCAAATATCCTCACCTGTTTTCATGGAAAGATGGGATAATCACCTTAAGGAACTTGCCACGGGAAGAACGACTGTTCCGGCTGACATGGAATACAAAAGGCTGGGAATTGCCCATAAAGCACGACTGGCATGAGGAAGACCAGGGCAAAACCAATGTGGCCTTTGAAAATCAATACGGCTTTGGCGGTGAAGAATGGCTCTTTAACGCTCGATACCTTTCAAATGGATTTCAATATGGCTATATCCGAGGAGCGAAAGATCTCACAGCAACAGTGGCATTTGTGACCACCGCATATCTATTCACAATTCACCAGGAAAGCGGCGACCGCTACCTTGTTGGTAAAATAGAAAATTTGGAAATTATCCAGCCTGGTGATGCCGCTGAATTGGTGGCGCATGAGTTATATAATCAATACCTCGATGAGTTTGTCAATGAAATTGAAATGGCCGATGGCGACTCTGACGCGATACAGGTAGAAGGATTTCAGGCTAATGTCCGCTTTAAACTCATGGGAAACGAACTTTTTGAGGTCCCCAAATTGGTTCCGGGCCTGCGTGGCAGGCAATATAACAGGTTTATACCCTATAAAGTTACTCCAGCCTTACTGGCTAAACTGGGTGGCTATTTACCAAAAACAGGCTTTAAATTCAATCCGGGAATTGCAACTGCCACCGAAGGTTACGAGCGCCACACCAGTGCTACACAAACCTCAGTAAAACGGCATCATACCAACATCACCAATGCATTAGTTAAGTATCTCGCACCGGAATTTACCGAGAAGAAGAAAAACCTGTCCGTTGAGAAAACGGACTTTGGATCAAAAACAGCCGATATAGTGTTACAACATGCTGATAAGATTATCTCGATCATCGAGGTGAAGACTTCAGCAATGGCCCGCAAAAACATACGGGAAGCAATGGGGCAATTACTGGATTATGCACTTTGGTTTGAGGATGTTACGATAACTGAGCTCATCATAGTTGCCCCGTCTCCATTATCATCTGAAGAAACAGCATTTTTTATCCGGCTTCAAAATCACTTTAAACTGAAAATAAGCTACTGGCAATTCCTGGAAAATGCCGGCAGACGCCAAACACCTTTCCTTAAACTATTATAATGAACGCACACCTGAATATCTTTAATAACTACCGGGAGGATTATAATAATCCGCTTGAAAATAACCTCACCCGTGCCTTCATCATCACGCTTAAAAATGAACCCAATCTGTTGCGGGATTTCATGTACCTGATCAGTAATGAAATGGTTTGGGATGAAATCTTTGTTTCCATCCAGGACAAAAACAAGGATGTCGGCGGCTTTAAAAGAATTATCGGTTTGGCGCTGACTTCTGAGGATATACCGCAAAAAGCCATTGATCAAATTGCCGCAAATGGCTCGACTACACCAATACCCGATTTCCTGATTTATAACGGCAGCACCTTAATTGTTGGAGAGGTGAAAAAGCATAGCGAAAACCCCATTGCGCAGCTTAAAAATCAGTTGAATTATATGATCAGCAACAGCGAATCAGAGGAAGAGCCAACTGTTGTACAATACCAGGCCCTAAGCTGGACCTTCATTTTAACCAAGCTTATCATTCCCCACATAAATTATAACCAGCGTTCAGCCCTAAAACCCTTATGGGCATTGAATTTCAAGGAATATATCGCCACCCATTATACCGACTGGCTTCCGGTGCCCACATTAGATAAAATCGACTTTAAAACGGAAACAGATTCAGTCACGAATACCCTGATCGAGAAAAGATTATACTCTATTCAAAGCCTCACCCGGTTTGGGACGCCGCAATATTGGGTAGGTGGCAGGATTACCCTTCCCCTAAACTTTGGTTGGGCAACCGAGGCACATGTTATCCTGACACGACACCATAACAAAAACCTCGTTCAGGTGACCATTTGGCCGGCAGATACCAAGGCCCAGGGGCATAGAATCTTTTCGAGAAGTTTGGATTGGGTAAAATCTACAGAACTGAATACTCCTTACGGGAAATTTAAACTGGATATCAATCCTTATATAAAATTTTCACACGTGATGGGCAGGTGGATCGGCGCAATTAACTTTTACAATGATTTTCAGGCAATGGGTAAAGCATTTCATAACCAGAAAAACTTCGAACGTTATTGCCGTAGCTGGGACAGAAGTGAATGGCCAAAGCTGACTAAAATGTTTGATGATGATTTTAGCAAGGACTTTGAATGGCGGGATGAATTGGGATGGGATGATAAATTTGAGCATTCAGGCAGAAACTTTGTTTTTATTTCCATGGGCTTTGAATGCAATACATTTATCCCATTCGAGGAATTTCAAAAAGCTGAAAAATCAGATCCTTCCGGCAAACAGGCGGCAGCACTACTGGAAACTACTATCGAATCGTTTCAAAAACTGGTAAATCAATAATAGCTTTATGTCACATTCGGAAGACGAAATCTTTGCTGATCTATGGGAAAAGGAGCAGCAACGGCCCAAAACAGAGGATCTGCTTCAGTACAGTTCCCTCCGGGAAAAAATGAATGCCTTTGGCGGTTATCAGAACTTTGAAAGCGGAACTCAGTTTCTTTATTTTATCAAACATGAGCTGCCGGAAAAATTGGCCGGAAAAAAGGTGGTATTCCGGGGAATGACACAGGCAAAATACAGGTTGTTCAATAAAGCACAGCGTGCCTACCAGGCAAATAAATCCGCCAATGTTAAGGATGAAAAAACCTTTCACAGTTCTATAGAGCAAATGATAGGCAATGCCCGGACGGTCAATAATTCCGTGCTTGCTAATTTCTTTAAAACAGCCGGTTTAAGGGATAATGATGTGGCCATCTTGAGTTTCTTGCAGCATTACGGCGCGCCCACACCTTTCATGGACTGGACGACTGATCTTTATACCAGCCTTTATTTTGCCTTATCAAGTTGCACGGATGAGCAATTGCAGCGCTACCAGAATGGTCCCGCTACTTATGAAATAGATGATTACTTCTCTTTTTACATGTTGATCGAAGATCATATTTTGGATATGGTTTCTTCTTTCAGTCAGCTAAGCATCAGCAGTAAGTCTGCGGTTAAATACAGAACGTTAAAAAAGAAGAAATTTCAATATATAGATGAGCGTTTTAAGGGCGGTAAACCGGTCTTTTCACTGGTTAATAACCTGCACATCACGAACCAGAAAGGTTTGTTTATCTATAACAATTCCTCCCACATGCCATTAGAAGAAGTTTTCCTTTTACACTGGACAATGCACTACCTCGGCAATATGTCTAAAGGACGAAAGACACCCCGCACACCGATGATGTGCATCAATTTTCATAAATCCATCGGACACCGACTTAGAAAGGTATTATTGGAGTTGGGAATTAACGATGAAACCATTTATTCCAAACCGGAAGTGATCGCCAAGGAAGCAGTACCTGAAATACTTAATGCTTTAGGCTGAGAAAATTCTTTTTTCATTCAGGAAACCTTCCCTTAATTGATAGTTATTTTATTGGTTGTCTATCTATTACGAAGACCTGTCATTGATTAAATTTTCTGCGCTGCTTTGTTTAACTTCGGGCGTGAAAAGTGAAATGTCTGTTCAGGATCTGGTCATCAAATTTTTGGAGGAAACGAACCAAACGATTTTCCTCACGGGAAAAGCCGGAACCGGTAAGACTACTTTTTTACATCGGCTCAAAACGTTAACAACCAAAAACTTTGCTGTTGTCGCGCCTACAGCGGTCGCTGCCATTAACGCAGGCGGCAGCACGATTCACTCTTTTTTTCAGATCGGTCGAGGCCCACAAATTCCAGCTAATGACGAGCCACTGGCTTTAAGCATCAGCCGTGAAAAATTACTGCTGCTGACCAGGCTTGACCTATTAGTGATCGATGAAATCAGCATGGTTCGGGCAGATACCCTTGATCATGTTGACCGCTTGCTACGTCAGGTCAAAGCATCGACGCAGGCGTTCGGTGGCGTACAAGTGTTAATGATTGGCGACCTGTTCCAGTTGCCCCCGGTATGGGAAAAAGATTGGAGTATCCTTAGCAAATATTATTCCGGGCCATTTTTTTTTAACAGCAGAGTGATCGGTGCAGCGGGGCTCAAAACATTCGAACTGACTAAGATCTATCGCCAAAACGATCCGGCTTTCATTGCAATCCTGAACCAGATACGGGAGGGCGAAGTAGATGCCAAAGCGCTCGAACCATTAAACAAACAGCGAATCAGCGACACTACGCAGGCAGCGGGCGAAATAGCGGACTATGTGACCTTATCCACCCATGTGGGCAAAGTGGATAAAATCAATCAGGACCGGTTGGGTTCCCTCGAAGCGCAAAGCTTTACTTATAAGGCCGATGTCTCCGGAGATTTTTCGGAGGACGCGTTTCCGGTGGAACGGGATTTGGTTTTGAAAGTCGGTGCCCAGGTGATGTTCGTCAAGAATGACTCTTCAGGCAAAAAACAATATTATAATGGAAGAACCGCCCGTGTCACTTTTTTAAGTGATACTATCATTGCCGTTACATTTTTGGACGACGGTTCCACTATCGACGTACCGAGAGAGACTTGGCAGAATGTGAAATTTGCGCTATCGCCAAATGCGCAAAAGGTCGATGAAACAAACGACGGCGCATTTGTTCAATATCCATTACGGCTGGCATGGGCGATCACTATTCATAAGAGCCAGGGCCTCACATTCGACAAAGTGATTGTCGATGTTGCGTCGGCATTTGCTTCCGGCCAAACTTATGTGGCGCTCAGCCGCTGCCGTAGTCTTGAAGGCATACTTTTATTAAACGAGATCCGGCCTGAAAACGTGCAAACGAGTCGGGAAATCCGGGATTTTATGCATCGGGAGACTGCGGTACCGCCAGTCATTGATGATCTACAGGCGGCGAAACTAGCTAGGCAGCGAAACTTCGTACGGGATGTTTTTGATATGTCTGTTATTGCTTTCGCCTGGGGCCTTTTTACTGCTAAACTTCGTCAGGTTTTAGCCGAGGGCGAAGAACTTCTTCAATTAAGCGATTATTCAAAGTCGGTCGAGGTTGAAATAAAGAAACAGGGTCACCGCTTTATCGCCAAAGAAATAGACAAAGCGGCACCTGATGACCCAATTATGATCACTAAAGAGCGCCTCAAAACTGCCGCCGATTATTTTCATCCCAAGTTAATGGCGGTGCATCTATACATCGAAGCAGCTTTTCTAAGTAAGGCCAAGTTAGATCATGAAACAGAATTTTACTTGCGTTATAATTATCTTCAGTCAATGATGCGTTCAAAATTAGCTTTGCTGGAGGCCATTTCGTACCTCGATTCCTGCTATGAAATACGACAAAAAGGACAGGATGCAGTGATCAACTACCGTCCCGCTTTTAAAAACTGGCAACCCAACGCGCAGGTCAAAACACCAGAAATTACAAATCCTGAGCTCTATGAAAAATTGTTGAGCTGGCGAAAAAACACAGCTGAGCTCAAAATGGTACCCGAATATTCGTTGATTTCTGAGAAAACCCTGCGGGAGATTGCCAAAAAGACACCCATTACCTACAGCCAACTGGCACTAATCAAAAACTTCGGAGAACAACGGGCAAAGGAATATGGCGGCGAATTAATCAAACTGATAAACGCGCACTTCGGCCAAAGCGGACAGTTATTTTAGCGTGTTAATCCAAATTTATCATACAACGCGTTTACAGCACTGGTTTCGTACATATTGAATGTTTCGGGATGTGCTTGCGCGGTCGTCCACGCTTCGTTCAACAAGTCGGATATCGGCGTATCCGCATTACCAGTCAGTTCGGTGCAGGGAGCAAGGTCGGCGTTATCGTAAAACGCCACGAATTCTTCAATGATCAGCTTTAATAACTTATCGGGAAATAACATTTTATAAGCCGCCGGCCTGAATATTTCAGTATCGCGCATAAACACCTGCCAGGCTGATTCGATTTCGTTTTTTTGGTCATTCAATCCAAGCTTTTCCAGCATGAGGATGATGATCCGCATCCTGGCCTCATTAGCCGGATGGGTATCGCTATAATCAAATATTTTTGAAGAGCCATGGTCGGCTGAAATCAACTTTAGATTAGTCCATCCGTATGCTGCACCGGTCATATAGGTGCCTGCCAGGTCGCAGGAAAATTCTTCAAGCCACGAAACCTGCCATAAATATTTGGCGCGCTCGATTTCCGCACCAAAATGCTCGAATTGCCGGCGGTCTTTTAGGGAAAGCACCTCTTTGGTAAAGTGCTTTTCAATTTCTACACCGGATAATTCACAACTTCTGCCTTGGTACATGGAATAAAGGAGATGCCCTATTTCATGGTAAAGGTCGGGTAAATTCAATAAACTATTTTCTTCACCCGAAGGTATGGCGATGATCTCAAACATTGGAACCGCCCAGTAATAATAATCATGATTACTGATCGTAGACACAATGGGTGGCAGGGAGGTGATCCGATGTTCTTTGTAGATCTTAGTGATCAACCTGTAAAAAAAAGCTTCTGCCCCGCCGTAGTTCTTGATGGCCAGGAAGCGGTACGCGTGGTAAGCATTAAACTCGCGGTTAAGTCGGTTATATAAGAAAAGGTAGTTGCCCGATAAAGCGTCATATTCCAGCGCTCCAATTTCCAATGCCTGCTGAATTGGCATACGGATCTCTCTGATCTTCTGAAGCGTGCTGTCAATAAATCTCGAGCGGTAGTCTTCATGGTGGTCCATGCGGTCTATTTCTTCAATGACCAGGTCGATCCGGTGGAGCAGATCTGCATATAGTGCCTTAACAAAATTCTTCATCCCCGTGTCGACCGAAGTTTACGATAAAGAACGGACGCTTCATTGTCCAAAATTGAAACGAAACGGTCTATATCGGTTAGCTCCTCATTATCAAGGCTCTGGTTATTCTTCAGCTTACTGACCGATTGGTGGATGTGCTCCCTATACTCCACATTGTCTAGAATATGCTTTCTGAAAAGCCGGTTCTCTGCCAGTTGGTAGATATAGTTGGCAGGGTCGCCGTGTTCGTAAAAATCTTCCAGTTTTGAAAGTATCCCCAATAATTCTTGTTTCGCTTTAGCTACTTCGTCTTCCGCGACTTGGATCTTTGGATGGGCCATGATAACTTGTTTGTTAGCGGCCATGTTTCGCCGTTTCAGGACAATCACCGAACCATTTAACTCATTGGTCAGATTCGCTACGTTGGTGTACTTTTTATAAAGTAATGTGAAGTCGCTCATAACTATTCCTCCAAAGCATCTTGTAAAATTTGTAATTCTTTAGCCTGAACATTTGCATAAGTAAACTCATGCGCCACATCCCGGATCAGCAGGTCAATGAGCTTCAGTGGTAAAGGTAGTGATGAAGCTCTGTCAGGCGCCGTGAAATTTAGTTGGGTCATTGCAAAAACATCGTCGAGTGCCTTTTGAAAATCAATCTCCCCGGAAGCTAGGCTTACCCTGATCGGATTGGACGAGCCACCGACATCATAAGGGAACCCTGTATTGAATATATATGCTTCTTTATCCTTTCTAATTGGAACAACTGTCCCGCAGATGGGGTTAGCCAGCACATTATTATCACCTCGCACGGCAGCACGGATTGGAATCGCAGAACTTTTCGCGACATCCAAAACCGCAAGTTTTATTTCCGCATGCCCAATTTTATTTTCTGACCGCAACTTTGCGATTGCGGCATCCAGCGCTTTTTGCTCCTCTCCAAAAGACATGCCATCCCGTAGGACGATGATGCTTTTGGGGAACTCCTCGCCGCTTTCCAGGTGCCGGCTCAAAATACTGACGATCTTGTCACGGATCAGCCCAAAGTTTATTTTTTCGTTACGGTGCGTATTCCCGGCCTTTTTAGCGGTTTGTTCCACATCAAAAACGATTTTCTGGCCGTTCTTAAAGAAAAAGACAAAGCCAGCAAAAAATTCGTGTGCATCTATGCCGATATACAAGTCGTAGTTCAAATCTTTAGCAAGGGCATAAGGCCACTTATTGTTGACCACTAAATACTTGAAAAGGGTGTTAACCTGATAAGATTT
>Ga0207032_1053_pt1 | contig 35590 bp, 31 predicted proteins | sample Alteio_BWMinCont_38_FD_153308 | JGI IMG/M metagenome (GOLD analysis project Ga0207032, IMG submission 153308) | Enriched cells from forest soil in Barre Woods Harvard Forest LTER site, Petersham, Massachusetts, United States -... | ecosystem: Environmental > Terrestrial > Soil > Temperate forest >... | reverse complement strand
ATATGGTGAGTTCTATCCTCGCCTGCGAAAAACCTGTGATCAACAGGGTAAACGGCATGCGTATTGGTGGCGGCCAGGAAATAGGTATGGCATGCGATTATACTGTGGCTTCTGACATGGCACGATTTGGCCAGGCGGGACCGAAGCATGGCAGCGCAGCAATAGGAGGCGCTACAGACTTCCTGCACCTCTATGTGGGCATTGAGAGGGCGACGATGTCTCTTACTTTGTGCGAGCCCTGGACAGCACACCAGGCATTGATGCATGGTCTCATAACTGAAGTAGTTCCTGTGCTAATGGTTGATGATAAATATATCCCCAATCCTTTGGTCATTACAAGTCAATGGATTGATGAATCCGGGAAAATGGTATATGGTACTCCAAAATCAGGTGAAAGTCTTGCAAATGCGAAAGAAATTCTGGCTAAAGGTGTAATTGATTTCAAATTGCTTGACGATGCAGTTGACAAACTTGTTACTAAGCTAATATATACCTTCCCGAACTGTGTGTCAAAGACCCTTACGGAAGTAAGGAAGAAAAAATTGGAACACTGGGATAAAAACAGGGAAACCAGCCGCGAATGGTTGGCATTAAATATGATGACCGAAGCCAAAGCCGGTTTCCGTGCCTTCAACGAAGGTCCTAAAGATAATCGTGAAGTGGATTTTATTCTCCTGCGCCAGTTATTATCTGAAGGACATGAATGGAATGATGAATTACACGAGTTGATATCTCCACAATTTGCCACTGTCGGGAATGAGCACTAAGAATTTCCAACAACAAGAAAAAAATAAATTATGGAAAAAATTAAATTAGAATATACTCATAATCATTCTGTTGCCAATATAACCTTTGATGATGGCAAAGGCAATGTGATGGATCATATCATGATTGAAGAAATTCAATCCGTTCTCAATGATATCAAGTCGGATAACAGCCTCAAATTGATTGTCTTTCAGGGGGCAGGAAATCATTTTTCCTTCGGTGCCAGCGTAGAAGAACATCAAAAAGATTTTGCCGCTGCGATGCTTCATGAATTTCACAACCTGTTCTATACTTTGCGGGATATCGGTATTCCTACAGCAGCAAAAATTTCAGGCCAGTGCCTTGGTGGTGGTCTTGAATTTGCAGCCATGTGCAATATCATGTTTGCAGATAAGACCGCAAAAATGGGCCAGCCTGAAATTCTTCTTGGCGTATTCGCGCCTGCAGCTTCGGTGATCATTCCAGAAAAAATAGGCTATGCCCGTTCTGACGAATTACTGATCACAGGAAGAACTATTGGTGCAGAAGAAGCACTGAACATGGGACTTGTGAATCAATTATTTGAAAACAAGGAAGAAATGAATGTGGGTCTAAATGCCTGGATTGAACAGCACATTCTTCCCAAAAGTGCCACATCCCTCAGATATGGAGTCAAAGCAGCACGCATCAGATTCAATCATATACTAACCAATTTTCTACCACAGGTAGAAGCAATTTATGTCAACGACTTGATGGAAACTCAGGATGCAAATGAAGGTGTAGCCGCTTTCCTTGAAAAACGAAAACCTGAATGGGTCGGGAACATAGTTAATCAATTAGAAGAAGATTAAAGGACTGTTATTCAAAACAATAATAAGCTAATATTTTATACTGACCATGAAAAAAATTAATACGGTAGGAGTTGTCGGAGCAGGAACCATGGGTGCTGCATTGGCTCAAAAATTTGCGCAAGAAGGTTTTGAGGTAATCCTCGCAGACAGGGCGAAAGAATTTGTAAATCGAGGTCTCTCCAATATTGAGGCAACTCTTAGAGATGGAGTTGAGAAAAAAGTATTTTCAGAATCAGATGTCATAAAATTTCTGAGTTCATTAAAAGGAACTGCAAACCTTGAAGACTTGAAAGTCTGCGACCTTATTGTTGAAGCAGTCTTTGAAAATTTTGAGGTAAAATGTGAACTGTTTAAAAATCTCAACCCGATACTTTCAAATGATTGTATCGTCGCATCCAATACTTCCTCTTTTGCCGTTGCCGATCTTGCGGAAAGTTATAAAATCCCTGAAAATTTTATTGGTCTGCATTTTTTTTATCATGCTGCAAAAAACCGGCTGGTAGAAATCATCCCGGGAGCAAAAACGTCAAAACAAACCGTAGAAGCCATAAAACGCTTTTGTTTTTCAACCGGCAAGGATGCCATTATGTGCAAAGACAGCTATGGTTTTGCAGTTAACCGTTTTTTTGTACCATGGCTCAATGAATCAGTTCGTTTGTTGGAAGAAGGTATAGGCACCAAGGAAGAGATTGACATGGTATGCATGGATACTTTCGGAATAGGTATGGGACCATTTGCCCTGATGAATGCCACTGGTGTTCCTGTTGCCTATCACTCTGAGAAAACTCTTGAAATATACGGTGAAATGTATAAGGTTGCCGATGCATTGCGTACACAAACAGAAGCAGCAAAACCATGGGATCTGAATGATTCACAAAATATTGAAATAGACCCTGGTAAAAAAGATAAAATCAGAGACAGAATGCTTGGCATCGTATTCTTTGTTGCTTCGCAGCTGCTCGATGAGAAAGTATCCACTCCCGGTGACCTTGACCTTGGCGCGCAAATTGGTCTGCGTTGGAGAAAAGGCCCGGTGGCTTTGATGAAAAAAGCAAGCGAAACAGAAGTGCGCAGGCTCTTGAGACTTACAGGCGAAAAATACCATACAAATCTTCCGAAATCAATATGCGAAAAGTATTGGGAAACAGATTACATCCTGCTGGAAAAGGAAGGCCACATAGCTGTCATATCTTTCAGGCAGCCGCAGAACCTGAATGCATTAAGCAAACAGACCATGGAAGAATTGAATGCTAAGTTTAAAATTGCAGATAATGATCCGGCCATAAAAACAATATTTATCTCTGGTTCAGGCAAAGCATTTGTCGCTGGAGCCGATATCAAATTCTTTATCAATAATATCAAAAACGACAGGATCTCTGACATTGAAAGTTTTACGGAATTTGGCCAGAAAACTTTCGAAATGATAGACCATTCAAAGAAACAGGTTGTAGCAGTATTAAACGGCCTTACATTGGGCGGAGGCTTGGAACTCGCATTATGTGCTGATGTTATTATTGCCTTACCGAAAGCACAGCTGGCATTTCCTGAAACCGGGATTGGAATATACCCGGGCCTTGGTGGCACACAGCGAAGCACCCGCAAAATCGGCAAAGCATTAAGTAAATATCTCATCCATACCGGAAAAATGATCAGCGCTGGAGAAGCATTTGAAATTGGGCTGGTCGATAAACTGGTGGACACGAATGAAATGTTTGATATTTTATCAGGAACAGAACCTGTGCCAACATCTTCCAACAAATTACTACCTCCTCAATGGCAGCTTATTAAAGATCTTTTTGATCACAACAGCCTTGAAAATATTTTGACAGGCAACTATGACGGAGACGTGGTAAACAGCGAAGACATGGCCAAAATCAGGAAAACAATGTCATTTAAAGCTCCCCTTGCCCTTAAGCTTGCCGACACACTGATAGATGAAGAAAAAGGCCCGGCCTCAGAACTGGCACATCTCAAAGAAATCTTCTCAACCGAAGACGCTTTACTGGGGTTAAGTAATATTGGAAAACGGGTAGAATTTAGCGGGAAGTAACTGTTCTGAGGAATCCTTGCAAAGTTTTTGCGATATTTTTAATACTTTTTATTTAACTGATTTTCTGATCAGGGAATCCTAATTTTGCCTCTGATGAAAGACAAAATATTAGCTCTGGAAAAAATTGCCCTGTTACTTGAACCCGGTGATAAAAAACGCCTCGAAGTCAGGGAAAAAGTCATTCAATACGGCGAAGATTTCCTCGATGAAATAGAAGAGCTCAAAGCCTATATTTTTACCGAAGACAAAGGTGCAGGTTTGTTGGAATCACCCATCAAAGAAGAACCTGAAAACATTGAACAAACCCTTGAATTACTTCTAAATAACGTAGATATTCCAGGACTGAACCCGGCTTCCGGGGGCCATCTCGGTTATATACCCGGCGGAGGTATTTATTATTCAGCACTTGGCGATTATCTCGCCGATATAACCAATAGATATGCCGGGATATTTTTTGCCTCACCGGGAGCGGTACGTATGGAAAACATGCTGATCCGATGGATGGCAGATATCGTTGGATATCCATCCACTGCAGCTGGCAACCTGGCATCGGGCGGCAGTATCGCAAATTTATCTGCTATAGTCACTGCCCGGGAAGCGCATAACATTAAGTCAAAGAACATTGAGAAAACGGTAATATACCTCTCATCGCAGGCACATCATTGCATAGATAAAGCCATCCGAATTGCCGGTTTGCAGGAATGTGTAATCCGGTATATCCCACTGGATTCTAATTATAGAATTATTCCTGAAGCCCTTGAAAAAATGATCCGGGAGGACGATACTGCAGGACTTTCCCCTTTCATGATCATAGCTTCTGCAGGGACTACAGATGTTGGTGCCGTTGACCCACTGGAAGAGATAGGCAAAATAGCTCGCTCTCGCAAGCTATGGTATCATATTGATGCGGCTTACGGAGGATTCTTTTTACTAACGGATTATGGCAAATCCCTCATGAAAGGAATTGAACTTTCTGATTCTGTGGTTATGGATCCTCATAAAGGTTTATTTCTGCCTTATGGACTTGGTGTTGTACTTGTTAAAGATGTTCACGCACTTAATAAAGTCCATCAATACCAGGCCAATTATATGCAGGACGCTTTGGAATTTACGGATGAACCTTCTCCGGCTGAACTATCGCCTGAACTCACCAAGCATTTCCGGGGATTGCGGCTCTGGCTTCCTCTTAAATTGCATGGTCTTATACCTTTTAGGGCTGCCCTGGAAGAAAAATTGTTGCTGGCCAGGTATTTCTATGAAGAGATACAGAAAATACAGGGTTTTGCAGTTGGCCCACCACCTGAATTATCTGTTGTTACCTATCGCTATATTCCTAAAAAAGGTGATCCTGATGCTTTCAATAAAAAACTTATTGAAGCCGTTCAACAGGATGGCACTGTTTTTATTAGCTCAACCATTCTGAATGGACATTTTACTTTGCGACTGGCAGTATTGTCATTCAGGACTCATATTAAAACGATTAATACTTTACTCGAAATATTAAAATTGAAGGTTGAAGAATTAGAAGTAATGGAACCATAATTTTCAACCCCTACTGGGTTGAGTTTTTCTTGATTTGAAGGCCATGGGTTACACCCAAGATTATTATTGTTTAACCCTTTCAGGGTTAATAATTTGCATGCTTTCATTATCATTTCATTTGAAAGCCCAAAGGGCTATGATTATAATAGCCATGGGTGCAACCCATGGATCGAAATGCAGAATAATACAACTCCGAACGGGGTTGAACATTTTATTAAATCCGAACAAAATAGTAAAAACTAATTTGGAAGTAAAAAGATTGTATACCCGAGTTTAGACAGTGACTCTTTGAGTTCTGCCTCATCCAGGTTTTCCTCTATTAAGGTCAGTACCTTATCAGGATTCTTAATGTCAACATTCCAGTTTTCATGGCCTACAGCTTTATCCAATGTTTCGGTAACTTTGGCGATACAGCCATCACAATTTATATTGCTTTTAAATTTTAAAGTTTCCATTTTTATATCAATTAATATTCCTGAATTTTAATCGTAAACTATTGCTCACCACACTGATACTACTCAATGCCATTGCTGCTCCTGCTATCATAGGGTTTAATAAAAATCCATTTACGGGATATAACAATCCGGCTGCAATCGGTATGCTTATTACGTTATAAATAAAAGCCCATACAAGGTTTTGTCTTATGGTTTGAACGGTAAATGCAGATAATTTTATAGCCTGTGAAATTTTATTCAGGTCGGAAGAAATAATTGTCATTTTTGCAACGTCCATGGCAATATCACTGCCTTTCCCCATGGCTATACTTACATCCGCCTGTGCCAAAGCATTACTGTCATTAATACCATCACCCACCATAGCTACAACTCTTCCCCTAGTCTGCAATTCCTTAACAAATTCGCCTTTGTCTGCCGGCAATATCCCGGCTTTATAATTAAGAATGCCAACCTCCGCGGCAATGGCCTTGGCGGTATTTTCATTGTCTCCTGTAAGCATGTAAACTTTGATACCCTCATCCTGAAGTTTTTTTACGGCCTCTTTTGATCCTTTCTTTACTTCATCACCCAGGGCAACAACAGCCAGGCAGATTTTATCATTTGAAAAATAGATAACAGTCTTCGCTGTATTTTGCCAACTAATCGCAGCTGAATATATGGCAGGGTCTATAATAATAGCGTGCTCCCGCATCAGGTTTAAATTACCGATGAAATAGGGTTTGTTTTCAACAGTTGCGCGAGCACCAAAACCAGTTATGCTTTCAAAGTTTTGAATATCAACATTTCTAGCTTCATGCAGATAGTTAACGATTGCCTCTGCCAGCGGATGTTCAGAATGCTTTTCTATATTTCGTAGAATATCAGATCCGGAAGTATCATCGTCTGTCCAGATCATATCAGTTACTACAGGTTTGCCGTTGGTAATGGTACCCGTTTTATCCAGTACCACTGCATTTATTTTTGTGGCCAGTTCCAGGCTTTCTGCGTCTTTGATAAGAATACCCTTTTCTGCGCCTTTACCAATGCCAACCATAATTGCTGTCGGTGTAGCAAGTCCAAGTGCACAGGGACAGGCGATAACCAATACCGTAACCAATGCTAAAAGACCATGTGTAAGCCCATTAGGTCCTCCAAAAATCAACCACACGATCATACTTAAAACAGCAATGCCAATCACTACAGGAACAAATATACCTGCTATTTTATCCACTAGTTTTTGAACCGGGGCTTTACTGCCCTGAGCCTCCTGAACCATTTTTATGATCTGGGCGAGAAGCGTATCCCCTCCCACTTTCTCAGCTCTGAAATGAAAACTTCCTTTCTGGTTTATCGTTCCTCCGTAAACTTTTGCACTAACGATTTTTTCTGCGGGAATGGGCTCACCGCTGATCATACTTTCATCCACAAATGAATTGCCACTGATAACAATGCCATCAACCGGAATTTTATCACCGGGTTTAACCAATAATACGTTTCCTACCTGTACCTGCGTTATTGGAATTCCAGTTTGGTTTCCATCTTCATGAATTATCGTTACTGTTTTAGGCTGAAGGCCCATTAGTTTTTTTATGGCTGATGAAGTGTTGCCTTTCGCTTTTTCTTCCAGAAGTTTCCCCAGTAAAATAAAGGCAATCACAACCGAAGCTGCTTCAAAATAGACATTTGCATCAAGACCACGGGCATGCCAGAATCCCGGATCCAGGGTATTGAATACACTGAATGCATAAGCGATCCCGATACTCAGTGCCACAAGGGTATCCATATTGGCAGAACCATGTTTAGCCTGCTTATAAGCTCCTATGAAAAACTGCCTTCCAAAAATAAACACCACAGGAGTCGCAAGGGCCCACATGATAAATTCAGCATAGGGAATGTGCATGAAAAACATGCCAATAATTACAATAGGCGTAGAAAGAATTATAGCACCAAAGGTTTTGATCTGCAAAGCTTTATAATTGGATCGCTGCAATTCTTCCATGTTATCCTTTGCATCTTCACTTTCATCAATCATCAGGTCATATCCTATTCCCTGCACAGCACTTTTTAGCTTTTGTGCATTGGTCTGTGAAGGGATGTATTCAATATTCGCAAGATTATTGGCGTAGTTCACTGCGGCATGAACCACCCCCGGCTGGCTCTCCAATATAGTCTGAACGCTGCTTGCACAAGACGCACAGGACATATTGAGTACCGGGAATATTTTTTTTATAATTGTCACCTGATGCTTCGGGGATAATCAGTTCAAAGTTATCTTATATAGTTCTTAAATCGGATTGATCTTTGTTAGAATATTCAGGAAGCCCTAGTCCATCTTATATAATTCGGGACTTAGCTAATATCTATGCGGACTTCAATTCAGCCATCCTTTCCCTTACAATTGGTGCTACCCGTGTCCCAATTAACTCAATGGAACGCATCAAATTTTCGTGGGATAACGCTGCATTATCCATTTGAAACGTTAACCTGGAAATTCCGCCCAAAGCTTTACTGTGCCTGAGTATTTTTTCGGCCACTTCTTCCGGACTACCTACGAGGTAAGCACCAAGAGGCCCTCTTTGCGCTTCAAACCGTTCCTTCGTTACCGGGGGCCAGCCGCGTTCCCGCCCGATTCTTGTAAATGTTTCTGCATAGCCCGGATAATACTCAGCCACAGCCATATCCGTGTTATCAGACACATAGCCAAGAGAATGCAGACCTACCTTGAGTTTTTCAGGATCATGACCCGCTTCTTTCCCTGCCTGTCGGTAAAGATTCACAAGAGGGGCAAAACGATGCGTATCTCCACCAATAATGGCTACCATTAAAGGCATACCTAAAATTCCTGCCCTGACAAAAGACTCCGGCGTACCACCCACACCCAGCCAGATCGGGATTGGGTTTTGTAGGGGACGTGGATAGATGGCCTGGTCATGCAATGCTGGCCTGAATTTACCGGACCAGTTAACCACTTCATGATCACGGATATTTAACAACAGTTCGAGCTTCTCTGCAAACAGATCATCATAATCCTCTAAATTATAACCAAATAAAGGGAATGATTCTGTAAATGATCCCCGCCCGACCACCATTTCGGCGCGACCTTTAGAAATAAGATCCAGGGTTGCAAAATTCTGAAATACTCTCACCGGGTCTGCCGCACTCAGTACGGTTACGGCACTGGTAAGTATTATTTTTTTAGTGCGGGCTGCAGCTGCTGCCAGGATCAGTGTTGGAGCCGAATCCATAAACTCTTTGCGATGATGCTCACCTATTCCAAAAACATCAAGACCAACCTTATCCGCATGTACCATTCTTTCAAGCAATTGCCCCATTACCTCCATGCTGCTTTGCACGTTTATGGCATTGTTTTCCAACTCGGTCGCTGCGAAACTATCTATTCCTATTTCCATATGATTTAATTCTGATTCAATTAATTATATGTCCACGTATTAAAACATGACAAACCATAGAAACGATAATCAAGATTAAAGGTTTCATAATGCGTATAGGTAGTTGATTTACAGTGCGTAAAAAGTTCAACGAAAAATTAAAAATCATGGGTATTAAGAACCTGAAATACCGAGTTCCTCAAAACTCCTTCTCAAATAGACCACAATCATTTCCCTTCTATACTTGCGTGAATAAACATCGTTATCAATCACCCGGGCTTTCTTTAAGGCTTTGGAAATCAATTCGTCAATGGAATCAGCCTTGGTACCCCGAATGACAACTGGCATCGGATCCAAACCTCCCAACGCGATTTTGATTTCCCCTTCGTGACTTGTAGATACAGCTGTTGTCAATGATGTAAAATCAACCCCTTCACGTTGACGAAGTTTTTTGAACACGCATCGATAAGATTGATGTGCAGGAAGAATTATAGATTTGATAATGCTTGTATTTGTCAGCTTTAACGGTTTCATGCCATCACCGGTATAGATATCCTCCAGCGGAATGGTCTGCAGTCCGTTGATATCCAGTATTTCCACTTGCGCTTCATAAGCAATCAGAACTGGAGCTGTATCAGATACAAAACGTGAAAAACACGCTTTTTTACCGCCTGTTGCGATGCAGATATCGCCATTGCATTTCAAGCAATAACCTACTGACTCTCGCCACCAGTCGCTCTGGTTATAAAATGAACATCTGTTTTCACAAAGTATATTTCCACCTAATGTTGCATTCTTACGAATCACAGGAGAAGCAACATTATGAGCGGCTTCGATCAATGCTGGGAATTTGTCTGCAATTTCATGATGCTCTTTAAGATCGTCCAACCTTAGTAAAGACCCGATCTTTAAATGAGTCCCTGTATATTCAACCTTCTTAAGTTCCTCAATACCTGTAATATCTATCAGGCAAGAAGATGTCATATTACCCTGGTATTTATTTACCATTACATCCGTCCCACCTGCCAGATACCGGAAATCTCCGGCATTTCCAGCAGCCATAGCAATGGCTTCATGGGTTGTGGATGGTTTTAAGTAGGTATTTGTTGATGACATGATATATTTTTCAAACTGAAAGAACTTCTTTTTCTGCCTTCTCTTTTAACAATTGCAAAATATATTCCGGTGAAATCGGTAGTCTTGTAATCCGCACACCGATCGCATCAAAAAATAGCATTCGCTATCGCCGGTAATACTGGATGTAGTGCCCCTTCACCTGTTTCTTTGGCGCCAAATGGGCCTTCAGGATCAATGGTTTCTATAATGTTTGTGATAATTTCCGGTGTATCAAGGGATGTCGGCATTTTATAATCCAAGAAATTATTATTGACCAACAGACCATTATAATATTTCATCTGTTCGCTCATCATCTGCCCGATTCCCATATGCCATGAACCTTCCAGTTGGCCTTCAACAGCCATCGGATTGATTGCTTTCCCACAATCATGAGCCCCCCAAACTTTAAGTATTTTCACGTGCCCGGTTTCAGTATCAACTTCAACTTCTGCAGCACAAGCGCCAAAGCTATAACTGGGACTGAGTCCTGCGCCGGAACCTTTAAAATCCCCTCCAAGTTTCGGTGAAATATATTTACCGCTCACGTTTACAGCACCTCTCCCGGATACCAGTATATCAACAGCTTCCAACCAGTTTATATCACAGGATTTATCATTGCTGAAAACCTGTTCGTAACCAAGATTGAGTTCGCTTTCCGGAATTTCTTTTTTTGCAGACACATACTTAATTATCTGGTCGCGAAGTTTTTCTGCTGCATCTTTGGCGGCATTCCCGGCCATAAAAGTGACGCGACTGCTGTAACTGCCCATATCCACCGGCGTCAAAAGGGTGTCGGCCGCTAAAACAAATACTTTATCCATGCTTATGTTCAGTACTTCAGCCACAATCATAGCGAGCATTGTGTCGCTTCCCTGGCCTATATCACTGGCACCACTTGTTACAAGAACCCGTCCGTCAAAATCGAGTTTGAGGTGTACTGTAGATTGTGGCAATTCATTCCAGATAATGGGAAGCGCACTGCCGCTGATAAAAAATCCGCAGGCAACGCCTAGTCCGTGACCATATTCAAACTTGCCACGTCTTGCATCCCAATCTGATTGTTCACGAACTTTAGAAAGTGATTCACGGCTTCCATTTGAAGTAATCCTGTAATGACCGACAGTAAGTGTATTCGGCGTCAGGAAATTCTTCATCCTTATTTCACATGGATCCATTTCAAGCTTATGGGCGAGATCATCAATGATTGATTCTATCGCAAAACGAGAATTAACAGCACCGTGTCCGCGCATGGCACCGCATTGAGGTTTGTTGGTATAAACTCTGTATGTTTTAAAACCAAAATTATCAAGTTTATATGGAGCCTGCAGCAATACGCCGTTATAATAGGAAGTCACTACCCCAAAACTTCCATAAGCACCGCCATCAATAGCAATATCTGCATCAAGTGCTTTGAAATACCCTTCCTTATCGACACCCAATTCAAGAAACAATTTGGTTGGATGCCTCCCATGATTGGAGAGAAAAACTTCTTCTCTTGTGAAAGTTATTTTTACCGGTCTGCCCGTTACCCGCGATAAATGTGCAACTATCATTTCGTGAGGAAAAGGATCACCTTTCCCACCAAATCCACCTCCAACATAAGGTTTTATAACTCTCACACAGCTGAGAGGAATTTCCATAACTTTAGCAAGGGCACGGTGTAAATAATGCGGCACTTGTGTGGCACTGATTACTGTCAGGCCATTCTCATCCCAATATGCAGAGGCTGCATGCGGTTCCGTAAAGGCGTGCGATACACCTTCAAACTCAAACTGCATCCCTGAGCGCATAAAAGAATTATTTAATTCTTCCTGCTGATCTCCGAAACGCAGTTCCGCTTTTTTTGTGAATGTTATTATTAAATTTACTATGATTATGTATCCGCTCATCGGTCCCGGAATCTTCCAGAGAATCATCAATGGTGAGAAAGGCACGGATAGGTTCGTATTTTACTTTTATCAGTTTTAAAGCCTCTTTGGCAATATCTTCTGTATCAGCAGCAACTGCGGCCACAACTTCACCTGCATATCTTGTTTTTTCAATGGCCATGGCTGTTTCATCCTGCGAAATAGGAAGTACACCAAAATGAATAGGGATATCCTTTCCGGTTGCAATGGCTCTTACGCCAGGTAATTTCAAGGCTTCGCTGTAATCAATATCAAGAATATGTGCATGGGGATAGGTACTCCGTAAAAACTTAGCGTATAGCGTATTTTTCCGGCGAATGTCATCGGTATATTCAGCTGTACCCTGTACTTTTTTTGTCGCTTCAATATATGGCCTTGAGGTTCCTACAATGGGTCCACTTCTTTCAGAAACAGGAATTGTTTTCTTTTTATCACGGTATTTTTCCTGTGCATATTCGGCTATAGCAGAAATAATCTTTTTATACCCTGTACAACGGCAAACATTACCGGAAATAGCATCTTTAATTTCAGCAATAGTCGGGTTGGGATTTTTATTTACAAAATCCAATGCAGTAATCACCATCCCCGGAGTACAAAAACCACATTGAATAGCGCCGTGTTCTACCAGTTTTTGTTGAAGGTCATGCAACACCCCATTTTTCCTGACACCTTCTATAGTTAAAACATCCGAGCCATCAAAACGAAGCGCGGGACTTATACAACTTAAAACAGGTTCATTATCAACCAATACGGTACAAGCTCCGCAACTTCCCTGTGAACACCCGATCTTGGTTCCGGTAAGATTGAGGCGTTCTCTGAGAACCGAAGAAAGTGTTTCATGGTTTTCTACGAGAAGCTCATAACGGGTACCATTTACAGTAATATTTAATGGACTCATGACTACAAAAATATAGCAAGTTTCCGACGGAAAACCTGATTAAAATCATGAAATAACACGAGTTATTTTAGAAAATAAGATTAACAATAGAAATATATATAGTGTCCTTTTTTAGCTGTTCAAGTTCTAAAACAATAGTATGTTTTTTGTCAACACCTAATTCAATGTCAATATTCTGGAACCTGAAATCAAGAAGATCAAACTCTGATTCCGAAAAGAGAGATTCGCCCGTACGGAAAACTTCGCATTCTAAACGGCTATATGATCGAGCAGCATATCAACATATATTTTAACGTTTTTTTGTACCAGATCATATTCTTTCAGATCTAGATTTTTTTCGATCTTCTCGATCATTTCCTTGAATTCTACATGATGATCCTGCGTCCCTTTTATGATAACATCTTCAAGTACTTCACTTTTTTTCCCTGTGGCTGGGAGTAAAATAGTTTCTTCCTTATTATGATGATAATGACCAGCATAATGCTTGATAAAATGAACCATCTGTCGCATGTTTTTCTCGAATAAATCCGGGTTTGTCTGCATCTGACTATTGATGGGTTCAGTCATTCCAACTGCATTTATAATAACATCGTGTTCCGTGTACAGCATTTCAAGGGATTTTGCCATTTTGTAATTTTTTTAATAAATCAAAGGTATTGGACCTTAATCACATAGAACATGATTTTTATCATGTTTGGCCAACATGGAGGGATGTAACTTTACACCGATTTTTTAATGAATGGATATGGATAAAAATTATGTGATTATGGATGGCAATGAAGCCGCTGCTTATATTGCTTATAAAACCAACGAAATATGTGCTATTTACCCGATCACGCCTTCTTCTGTTATGGGAGAGTTAGCTGATGAGTGGGCAGCGAAAGGCGAAAAAAACATCTGGGGAAATGTTCCGAAAGTCATTGAAATGCAGAGTGAGGCAGGAGCTGCAGGCACTGTTCACGGTGCCCTCCAGGGAGGTACTCTGGCCACAACTTTTACAGCATCGCAAGGGCTTTTGCTCATGATCCCAAATATGTACCTGATTGCAGGTGAATTAACCCCTGCTGTTTTCCATATAGCCGCCCGGGCCATTGCTACGCATGCACTAAGTATTTTTGGAGATCACAGTGATGTAATGGCCGCGCGCAGTACTGGTTATGCCATGCTTTTTGCTGATGGCGTACAGGAAGCCATGGATATGGCATTGATTTCTCATGCTGCTACCTTGCAGGCAAGAATTCCTTTCATGCATATTTTTGACGGATTCCGGACCTCTCATGAATTGAAAAAAATTGAATTGATTCCAGAAACTGTCATTCGTGAGATGATCGACGAAAAGCTTGTGAACGAGCATCGTAACCGCGGATTAAATCCGAATGCACCAGTCATTCGCGGAACGGCACAGAACCCTGATGTATTTTTTCAGAACAGGGAAGCTTCCAATACCTTTTATGATAATGTACCCGGCATTGTGGAAGATACAATGGAAAAATTTGCCAAACTGACCGGAAGAAAATATAATCTCTTTGATTATGTGGGACATCCACAGGCAGAAAGGGTTATTGTAATGATGGGATCAGGAACTGGTGCTGTACTTGATTCTATGTTTAACCTGAAAGATGATTGGGATAAAGTCGGCTTGCTGAATGTGAGATTATACCGACCATTTTCTGCAGAACATTTCATTAATGCATTACCTCCAACAGTTAAAACCATAGCTGTACTTGACAGGACCAAAGAACCTGGAGCTATTGGAGAACCTCTTTACCAGGATGTTATCAGCGCACTCATTGAAACAAAAGGGCTGGAATGTTTTTATAAAGACGAAAGTATCCGCGTTATTTCAGGGCGTTACGGACTGAGCTCTAAAGAGTTCACCCCTGCTATGGCTCATGCCATTTTTGAAGAAATGAAAAAAGAAAGACCTAAAAAACATTTCACTATAGGTATTGATGATGACGTAACCCATCTGAGCATTGACTATAATAAAAACTATTACCTTGCCGAACAGGGAGATGCCTACCAGTCTGTATTTTACGGACTTGGAGCAGACGGAACGGTTGGAGCCAATAAAAATACCATTAAAATCCTGGGTACAACTACAGATATGTTTGTACAAGGTTATTTTGTCTATGATTCTAAAAAATCGGGGTCGCTTACCGTTTCACACCTCAGGTTCAGCCCTAAACCCATAAGGTCGTCTTATTTGGTTGAGTCGGCAAATTTTGTCGGGTGTCATAATTTTTCATTTGTTGAAAAATACAACATGCTCAATATTGCCGCAGACAATGCCATATTCCTTCTCAATGCACCTTATGGACCAAATGAAGTCTGGGATAAGTTGCCACAACACGTTCAACAACAAATTATTGATAAACATATTCAGCTATATGTAGTTGATGCTAAATCCATTGCAAAAGAAACCGGGATGGGATCCAAAGTAAACGGCATTCTCCAGACATGTTTTTTTGCCATCTCAGGAATTCTTCCCCAGGAGGAGGCCATTAAAAAAATCAAAGACGCCATCGCCAAAACCTATAAGCGAAAAGGGGAAGAAGTTATTCAACGAAATTATGATGCTATAGATGCAACTTTAAAACATCTCTATAAAGTTGATTATCCGGGTAAAGCCACGCATGCCAATGTACCTCTGACACATATCCCTGATAGTGCACCAGATTTTGTAAAAAATGTGCTCGAAAAAATCATGTCAGGCGAGGGTGACAGCCTGCCTGTAAGTGCCATGCCGGCGGGTGGAACTTTCCCTGTCGGCACTTCCAAATATGAAAAACGTTTTATTGCGGCAGAAATACCTGTGTGGGATGAAAGCACCTGCACCCAATGTGCAAAATGTATAATTATTTGTCCTCATGCAGCTATTCGCGCAAAAGTATATCCGAAAGCATTATTAAAAGGTGCACCATCAACTTTTAAGTCCTTCCACCCTATCGGCAAGGAATTCAACCGGGACGATGAATCCTATACCTTACAGGTGTCTGTAGACGATTGTACCGGTTGTAACCTTTGCATAGAAATATGCCCGGTAAATAAAAAAGTGGACAGTACAGAAACTGCCCTCGTGATGCAGGACCCTATCCCATTACGGGAAACAGAAGAAAAAAACTGGGAATTTTTCCTGGGCCTTCCGGAACTGGATCGTAACCGATTGAATCTTAATAGCGTGAAAGGATCGCAATTCCTTCAACCTTTATTTGAATTTTCTGGAGCCTGTTCCGGCTGTGGCGAAACACCTTATGTAAAATTACTGAGTCAACTTATTGGTGATAGAATGGTCATTGCTAATGCTACAGGATGCTCATCCATCTATGGAGGCAACCTTCCCACAACCCCATGGACAACAAATGATTCAGGCAGAGGTCCGGCATGGAATAATTCACTTTTTGAAGATAATGCCGAGTTTGGATTTGGCATTCGTGCCGCACTCGATTTCAAAAAAGCTGCTGCGGAACAATTGGTTACCAACCTTAAGGACAGTATTGGATCAATTGCTGAAGATATTCTTAATGCAGACCAAACAACGGAACAGGGCATAGAGGCCCAACGAAAAAGAATTTTAGAATTGAATACAATCCTGAAATCAAATCCATCTGTTGAAGCAAAAAGACTCGTAGCATTGTCAGAATTCCTGGCGCGACAAAGTGTTTGGATTATAGGCGGTGACGGATGGGCATATGATATCGGTTTCGGCGGATTGGATCATATCCTGGCATCTAATGAAAATGTGAATATCATGGTGTTAGACACTGAAGTATATAGTAATACGGGGGGACAGGCATCCAAAAGCACTCCTTTAGGTGCCAGCGCCCGGTTTGCAATTTCCGGCAAAAAAACAGCCAAGAAAGATCTTGGTCTTATGGCCGTTAATTACGGCCATGTTTATGTTGCACAGATTGCCGTGGGCGCAAATGATACCCAAACCGTCCGCGCCATTAATGAGGCGGAATCTTATAACGGGCCATCACTGATCCTGGCTTATTCCCCCTGTATTGCTCATGGTTTTGATATTTCAAAAGGTGGTACACAACAGACAAATGCAGTAAAATCAGGCTACTGGCCTTTGTTCCGGTTTGATCCCCGAAAAGAAAAAGGCAAACGTTTCATGGTGGATTCCAAACCTGCTACCCTGCCCTTAAAAGAGTACATGATGACAGAATCCAGGTTTTCTTCCGTATTCAGAAACAATCCTGAAATGGCTGAAGCCCTGTTTATTGAAGCGGAACAAAATGCTAAAGATAAATGGGAGCACCTGGAACGATTAAGTACTGAGATGTAAAAAAATCAGGGGTAAGGAATCAGGAATCAGGGGTCAGGAATCAGGAGTCAGGAATTAAATACAAATGTTGGAATATGGGATTCCCTCCTTTCCAAAGTGCTTATCCCGACTTCTTCGTATATGCGTCCAGTTAAGAATTTGGCGTGTTTGATATCGCGGCCCTGACCCTGAAGGGAACTATCGGATAGTTCTCTATTGATAAAATGCAAAAAAGTTAAAGATAGCAGAATGGAAAGCCTCCTTTAGGAGGTTTGGAGGCTACTCGGAAGCAGAAGGTGATTAGTTTGATTACATTTTATATTAACCTTTAAATTCTGATAATCTATTATTAACAATGAAGTAAGGTCTTAACGTGACGCCTAAACGACTTCTTCGGGAGGGCAGGGGGATTTGGTCGGGATCAAAATAAACTCCCACTTCTCCGGTATGTCTTCTGGAAGACCGGAATAGGGGCAGAAGTCAGGTTTTATAAATATCTTTCCTGTGGCCAAGTGTTATGACATCAATTATGAGTTCGTAGTCGAAAATATCATAAATAACACGGTAGTCCCCTACCCTTATCCTGTAACCTTTTCTCCCTTTCAGCTTTTTGAAACCTTGAGGGCGAGGATCATCTGCAAGATTACCAATTGCCTCCAGAATCGGCTCTGCAATACTGTCAGAAATTTTATCCAATTGCTTTTGAGCCTTTTTAGTTAATTGAATGGTGTATTTACTCATTCACTTTTCTTTCGCTTTTTCAGGTAATCCTCAAACAGCACTCTTTCACCATTGTCTTGCTTCTTTGCCTCATCATACAAACGGACATCTTCAGTTTCCTCCAGTTGTTCAACTATGGTTTTGAACTCTTTGGCTGAAATCACTACCAGTTTTTTACCGGCTGTATCGGTTATATATTGCGGATGAATATTGACCATGACTATAAATTTATATGTATTGCAAAGATAAGGTTTTCCTGAAATGATAAAAACGCTTTCTTGCGATTTGGTCTCGTAGTAGGGGTGAGTCATAAGGGGTAAGGCATAAGGGGTAATGCATAAGAGGAATCAGGGGTCAGGAATTAAATACAAATGTTGTAAAATGGGATTCCCCCTTTCCAAAGGGGGCAGGGGGATTTGGTCGGAATCAAAAACCTTGATTCCGGCATTCTGGCCTCCCGAATAAGTCCCCGAAGGGGTCGGGACAGGCGGGACACGTGTTTACCCCGCCCGAACGTACCTTATCGGTACGGGCAGGCCTGATATAACAGGGAAATTCATTTTTTTGATTTTTCAACCTGTTGAAAATAAACAATATACACGTAACTCATTGACAAATAACAGGCGATAACAGGAAAAGATCAGGCCAGAATAGGTAAAAACGATGGTTTATCTTTAGCCAGCCGCAGCCTTGGCGAAGGATGGTCCTGCCGCTTAAATTCCAAAAATCCTGTCTGCTTTGTCATCTTGATTCCGAAGGTTCGGGAAGAACCCGAGGGCTCAGCGGAGCTAAATCTGATTTTCTTTTTTATTGGAAATTGATCACTGCCTCGTCCTGAAATTGGTTTACACATGGGTGACACAATCGCTTAAAGAGCAAAATCCTTTGCGCTGAACAAGGGAAGATTTGTAACTACAAATATCATGCCATATTGACAAATATATTGTAGTTTGTTTTTTCAGGCAATAGTGTCAGAAAGGTGTGTGGCTCGCTCCGGGTCTTGAGCGAAGCGGTGACCCGGTGCGCATAGAATGACACAGTCTTCAGACTGGAGTATAGGAACACTGCCTCATTAATTAAAAATATTATCTTAGCGGCAATATGAGTCAACGATATAAAATTATGGACCAGCAGTGGGAGGTTAAGGCATAAAACTCTGAGAGATAGTTAATGGTTAAATCTTCCCATTTTTATCCCTACTTTTGTTTAATGGATAAAAGTATGGAAGAACAAATCAGAGAATCAGTACGCGCTACTATTGAAGCCAGTGACGATATCAATTGCCGTTTATCACGATCAGATGTTTATGAATCCTTTTTAGACACAACAGGTTGTAGCCATTTGCCAAATTTTAGGAGGGCAGAAAACAAACCAGTAATTTATCACGAGCCCATAAAAATCCCATACACCATTGAAATGGAAAGATATGAGATTGAGGCTCTTTTTGATTTTGAAGGTTCTTATCTTTTGTTCAAAGAGGGTTTGGACACTCAAGAAATACATAAAACCTTTAAGATGAAATACATGGGATATATTTCTGGCTACGAAATTGGTATGATTAAGAATCCGGCATTCAAAATCCTTGAAGTAAGATAGTCTGGCTTGTTCAGATAGTAGCATATATTACGCCAGGAGATATTTTCCAATGCCCCAATGCAAAGAAGATAAGATGTATTTTTGCCATTGTATTTGAGACAACATAAAATAGCCCCTCTGAGAGAGAAAATTTCTATATCATAATGCCTTATACGGAAGACCCGATTTTTAAAGACCCACCAAACGAAAGCATTAAAATTTGGCGGTATATGAGTTTGGAAAGGTTTGTTTCTCTTTTAAAAACAGAATCCTTGTTTTTTGCAAGGGCGGATTGCTTCCGAGATAAATATGAAGGCTCGTATCCTAAACTGGAAATTGAACATCATAGGGTAGAATCAGAAAGAATCACGAATCTTTCTAATAAAGGGAATAACGATCTTGAAATCCAAAAAAATATCCAAGCTTCATCAGATTTTGCAAAACGAATGCGAAAATTAACCCTAATAAATTGTTGGCACTATAATGAATCTGAATCATTTGCAATGTGGGATTTATATTCAGAAAATGGTAAAGGGATCGCTATTCAATCTAAGATTAATCTTTTGAAAGAATCTTTACATGATACTGACTTTGATATCCGTATAGGTAAAGTCCGATATTTGGATTATAAGAAAGATATATTTTACAATAAGGATGAATTTCCGCATTATAATCGAAATGCGATGACCCCATTTGTCCATAAAAGGAAAGCGTTTATTCATGAAAATGAGTACAGAGCCATGTTTTCTGTTAAGCCAGAAAATGGATGGGATTACGATTGGTCAAAAGAAATATTTGAAAAGGGAAGGTTAGTCAAAACTAATATTGATTTGCTTTTAGAAAAGATTCTCACTTATCCTGACTGTTCTGATGAGTTTTTCGATACGGTTTCAATAGTTTTAGAAAAATTCCTTCCTCAGAAAAATGTTTATAGATCAGAGCTGGAAGAAGAAGCTCTATTTTAAATAACACTTAACGATTTTGAGATAAAAAGCATGGCTGAAGATAGCAATTTACCAATACAACCTCAATCAAATTCCTTAGTCAAGGCCGGAGGTTTAATTAAGGTTACAAATAAGTTGCTATCTGAAAGTAACTTTGAATTCTATGGTGATTTTAAGGGGAATACTATCTGGAAAACGGATACAAAAGTATTGGATACAAAGGGAAAGAAAGTGTTTGTTCCTAAATATGATGAATACTTTTTAACTTATGGCGATGGTCACTTTAATTTTTGGAGTAAAGAAACAGGTAGTCTCATAAGGACAAGTTATTTGGGTAATTACGTAATAAAAGATGGCCTACAAAAAGAAGGTTATAGGGGCGGTATGGATAATATTTGCCTTATGGAAAATGAAAAAAAACAATTAGCGAATGAACCGAATGTAACAGCAGAACTGAAGAGGATATTCGAGAAGATGTATGGACGCCCAATGGGGGACACGGAAATCCTGGCAAAGATACGGGTGATAGCAAACCACCGAAACCGAAGCCTGCCGAAGGTACCACAGGAGGATACGAGCCTGGACGACAGCGACACTGCAATTCAAATATTCTTTTACAATGACCAAACTAGGGCCATAAATACTGTCAAGATAAACATTGATTATTCTGGATCTGCTTCCCCTTTTTATTTGGGTTTTTATGATGATCCAATGTTTTTTGTTTTATATTTTTGGCATTCATTAAGTAAAGATAAAATTTTCTCATATGGCGGTGGCGATAACCAAATAAATATTTGGGACATAAAAAATCACGTAAAGATTCATTCTTTCTTATATGATGAAGAAAATGATAGCATGGCATGTTGTCCTATTTGCTATCACGAAGATAAACTTCTCATAGTACTAACAGGGTGCGGGTTTCTGCAAATTTGGAATATTGAAACTGGCAAAAAAGAAGAGCAAATATCAATTGATAATGAAAGAAAGTTTTTTCGCAATATGGCATTATGCGAGATTAGTAAAAGTTTGGTAATTTGGGATTCCTCGATAGGAAGAATTGATTTTTGGAGTTTAGAGAAAGGAAAATGCATTTGTAACATAATAGGAATTGAAAGCCTGATTGATTGCGAATTTTCATCCGACGGCAATTATTTATTCGTACTTACTATTTTTAACGGGTTAAAGATATATGAGACCAAGACCTATCATCTAATCGTTGACTATGATTTTGATATTGATTATTCCCAAAAGGACTGTGATTATCCTTCAAGAATGGGGATTGACCATTCAAGAAAGGAGATATACGTTAGCACAGAAAAAGGGATGTTATACAAAATAAATTGAATTAAAGAAATGGGTGAACTTATTATAGGACAACCTTCTAAGGACGAAGTATCCGGTTTAAAATCTGAGGTAAAAAACTTTGAAGACCAACTCAATTCTTTAAATAACGAGAAAATAGAACTCGAAAAGCTGTTATCTGATTTTCAGCACAGACATTCTAAAGAGCTTGGCCAGCTAATCCTTGATATACTTGAGCTTAGAAAGCTTAAATACAAAGAAAACGCAGCCAAATTAGAAGAAGCCGAAGCAGATTATAAAAGTTATAGCAAACAGTTTGAAACAGAAAAGGCCAGGAAACTCGTTGAACTGAGTGATGAAGAAAGTTCTGACTTAAAAAAGAAGTTCCGAAAAGCCTCTTTTCTCTGCCATCCTGATAAAATAAGTGATGAACATAAAGATGCTGCCAATAAAGTATTCAACGACCTCAGAACTGCATACGATGAAAATAACTTGACGGCAGTATCAGCAATTCTTGAAGATCTCGAGAATGGCAATTACTTTCAATCTATATCAGAGATGGATTTAGAGATAGATGTCTTAAAGGCCACAATTGTTAAACTTAAAATGCAAATCAAGAATATTGAATCCGAAATAAAATCTATCAAAGAAAGCGAAACCTACCATACCATTATTTCAATTCGTGATTGGGACAGCTACTTTGAACTTCAAAAACTAAAGCTCAGCAAAGAGCTTGAGCATCTCCAAACCAAGTATGGGAAAAAGGGTAATTGGTAGTTTTTTCCACATCTTCGGCCTGTAGCACAACGATATCTCAATTCTTTGATTTGAAATGCCACCTGCCTAATTCCGTCATTGCGAAATTTGCATTGGAGCAGAGCGGAAAGGTAAATTGTAGCAATCCCGTGGAGCGGAATGCAGTGTCTCGGTAACGAACCATTGTGGCTTTAAATACGGGATTGCTGCGTCTTACACTCCCTATGGTCGTTTCATCCGCGCAATGACGGCGTTCCATTTGTCGTTTGTTTAACTATAATAAGAGCCGCTCTATTTCGGGCCTGAATATTAGCGAAGGGTAAAGAAAGTCACACCCCCGCCCCAATACTTTTCCCGCCATCCACATATATCGTCTGGCCGGTGATAAACTGTGTAGTTTCTGCAGCCAGGAAACTGACGACATTGGCAACATCTGAAGGCTGACCAATAGTTTTGGTAGGCTGTGCTTCTATGAGTTTTAGCAGCGCATCGGCCGGGAGTTTCTGCGTTAATGGCGTATCTATCAGACCAGGGGCAACGGCATTCACCAACACATTATATTTTCCAAGTTCCAAAGCCAAAACCCGTGTCAGTCCCACTACCCCGGCTTTTGAAGCGGAATAATTGGATTGTCCGCGGTTTCCCAACCAGGCCCTTGAAGCAATATTTACAATCCTTCCCTGGTTCTGCAAGCGCATAAGCTTCGCTGCCTCACGACACATTAACCATACACCCTTAAGGTTAACATTCAAAACCAAATCGAAATCATCGGATTCCATATTCCAGATCATATTATCGCGGATGATTCCGGCATTATTTACAACCACATCTATGGTATGATATTTTAAGACCGCCATTTCATAAAAGGCTTTGACTTCGTCTTCACTGCTGATATCCACTTTGTAAAAATCCACATCGCCTTCAGGAAATTCTTTCACTAGTATATCACCATTTTCAGCATCAAGGTCTAAGGCTATAACTTTGTAACCGTCTTTTATAAAGCGTTCTACAATGGCTTTGCCTATTCCTTTTGCTGCACCGGTAATGACGGCAGTCCTTTTATTTTCAGTTGTCATAATTGATGATCGTTTTTTTTTAATTGCTCGCAAAGGCGCTAAGAGGAAACTATTAATTTATATGTTTCATTAAAGGGCATCTCTAAAAACTACCTTACTCCCTTCTCCTTGGGAGAAGCCTGCCCGTACCGAAAAGGCACGTTCGGGCGGGGACACAGGATGAGGCGATTAAAAAAAGGTTTTTAGAGATGTCGCTTATATTTTTCATTTTTGGTTTTAATAATCTTTCCCATAATACTGATGGCTATTTCTTCAGGGCTTTCGGCATTAATATCAACGCCCATTGGCATATCCACTTTTTCCAATTCTTCATCTGTAGCAATCATGGCTTCCCTGAATCTCTTATTTGTGATCTCCACTTTCCTCAGGCTGCCAATCATACCCAGGTATACATAAGTTTTTTTCATGCAAAAAGCCAGAATATCCCTATCCATCGGGTGGCTGTAAGTCATGATGCATATATAAGTATGCTGATCAAAAGGCAACAATGGCAAAGCACTGGTATAAGGCAGGTTCATTTTATTAATTTCAGGGTTATCAATCTGATCCAGTTCTGCCTTCCTGTCATCGATCATAAATACTTCAAATTGCATCATATTGGCTAGACGGCCCAGTGCCTGGCCTACATGTCCGGCCCCGAAAATATAAAGTTTATTTTTTTTCATAACTGGTTCTATATAAATATCCATGCTGCCCCCGCAGCACATGTTAAACTGATTCATAAGATCATAGCGAAACAACTTAGACTCATATGTATTGATTACTGATAGTGCGTTTTCAATAACTCCTTTTTCAAGTGCTCCGCCACCAATCGTACCTGAAATTTTCCCATCTGAAAGCACTATCATTTTGGCACCAGCCTTTCTCGGTGCAGATCCTTTGGTATTAACAACAGTGCATATTGCCGCCTCTTCTCCTGAAGCAGAAATTCGGTTCAATTCACTATAAATATTATCCAATGTCGTATTTATAATTATCAAAATCTTCCCGGGTATTCAGGTTGATCAAAATGGAAGAATCAGGGGTCTCAATTACCTTCCTGTTATAATCAGACAGGAAATCTCTCCAGTTTTTTTTATCATCACTCTCATTTACTGCGTCTTCAATGATACTTTTTGAAATAAGAATGGGGTGACCGTTTTTACCGTGAAAAGCCGGAACAATATAACCGGTTTCATCTTTATTGGCCAGTAAAATATATAAAGTTTCAGGAGTTATTGGATTATCTATATTATGTATGATACAATAATCTGCACCACCTACTGCCTTCAGTCCAAGCCTGATAGAATAAAAGCGCCCCAGGTCAGGTTTATCATTTATTATTATTATAGCCCTTTTATTGAGTTCCTCAAAATCATTCCTCCATTGGTTGATGGTAAACTTATAGTTAAGTGTAATAAATATCTCATTTGTAAACAACTTATAGACATCAATCAGATGATCAGTAAGACTGGCATTATCAATTTTTAAAAACGCTTTAGGATAACCCATTCTGGATGATGCGCCACCTGCCAGAATCAGTACACTTAATTGCGTTTCCATGATAAAATTATGACACGTTATTTGATAAGTCCAAAACTTAAATGATTGATATAATTAAATATATCACCTACAAATCCAATAGTTATTATCCCAATAGCACATATGATAAGTCCGATCCTGGACGCCATACTGCTCTGAAATAATGGTACCGGTGTTTCGCTGGAAGTAAATACTGTTTTCACAATTCTCAGATAATAATAAAGAGAGATAATCATGTTCAAAGCGGCAAAACCAACCATGTAATATAAACCTTTGCTGGCTACGGCACTTAGCAGAAAAAATTTACCAAAAAAACCGGCAGTTGGCGGTACTCCGGCTAACGAAAGAATTGCTAAAATAAGCATAAGACTCAACTTCGGATTCGTTTTATATAAGCCTTTCAGATCAATAATATTTTCTTTACCAGTTGCAGCAGAGATACTTGAAATAACTCCAAATGCGGCGAGGTTTGAAAATATATAGATAAAAAGAAAATATACAACTGAGGCCATACCCATGGCAGAGCTGCCCATAATACCCAGGATAATATACCCCACCTGTGCTATGGAAGAAAATGCAAGGAACCGTTTCATATTCTGCTGACGGAGAGCAAACAGATTTCCAATGCTGATGGTGAGAACCGAGGAAATAATGAGTATATTAACCCACATATCAGACATCTGATTGAAAACTTTATACAGAACAGTTATAAAAACAAAGAGGACGGAGGCTTTAGAAATAACTGACAAATAAGCAGTTATACTGATAGGTGCCCCCTCATATACGTCTGCGGTCCAGAAATGAAAAGGAACAAGGGAAATTTTAAAAGCAAACCCGCCGAAGAGGAAAATAAAGGCCAGCATTTCAAGATTGCTTCCCATGCCATGCTGTGCAAGCTGGTTGAAAAGAAGTGTGCCTGAAGCTCCATAAAACATGGAGATGCCAAAAAGCATAATGCAGCTTGAAAACCCCGACATCAGGATCATTTTAAGTCCGGCTTCGGCGGATCGCTTTTCTGTTTTGTTGAAACTGGCAAGTGCAGCCAAAGGCAGTGATGCCAGTTCGAGACCTATGTAAAACATCAATAAATGTCCGCTGGATATCATAAAAAACATACCCAACAGAGTTGATATGAGAATCAGATAAAATTCAATGGCATTTTTTTGGTTTTTCATCCAGTCATAAGCCTGCAAACCAATAATAAATGTACCAATATTTAATATATTTTTCTCCATGACCAGGGTGGGATCCGTATGATACATACCCCCGAAAATAGAAGAGGCCACGCCAGGAATAAACCCTGCTAATACATTAATAAGCAGAAGAATATTTATTAATGTAATGATATTTCTGTTGTTTTCTTTTTCAGTCACCAGTAGTTTTATAACAATAAGCAGAATCATAATACCCAGTAGGTATAACTCTTGTCGCATGATTAAAAAATCCGATAAACTCATGGTATTCAAATTAATGTACAATCAATAAATTTTGAGAAAGTTTTGCTGGAAGCGCCTGTTTCATTGCATCTACCAGCGGATCTATTCCATTGTGGATCATGCCATTCAACCAGAAGGGCATTGTTCCAACAAGAATAATAACACCGCATAGTATAGTAATCAATAGTTTTTCGTTCCATTTCCCATCATGCAGTTCATTGAATTCTTCTTGTTTAATTGGACCCCACATAACCTGCCCGGTCATCCTGAGGATATATACAGCCGTGATTACAATGGAACTTACCGACAATATGATAATCACATTCACAAAAGCACTTGCATTATATGACCCGAAAAATATGGTCATTTCGGCAACAAAACCACTTAACCCCGGCAAGCCCAGGGAACAGAGACCTGCCAAAATAAATCCCGTTCCCAGGAAAGGCAAAGTCTTGAGCAGCCCGCTCATTTTACTTATATCCCTGGTATGAGTGCGTTGGTAGATCATTCCAATAATTGCGAAGAATAATGCTGTCATTAATCCATGGCTGAACATTTGCAGAACAGCTCCTGTTATTGAGGTATTTGACATGACCAGTATTCCAATCAGGACTAGGGAACAATGACTTATTGAAGAATATGCATTGATGTATTTAAGATCTGTTTGCCTTAATGTTGTAAATGCCGCATAAACTACCCCTATTACGGCAAGTATCAGGAAAAACCATCCTTCCTGTTCAGTTGCTTTGGGCATCAGGAATACTGCAACTCTCAGGCAGCCATAGCCACCCATTTTCATGGATATGCCTGACAGGAACATGGAAGCAGCCGTTGGCGCTGAAGAGTGACCATCGGGTACCCAGGTATGAAATGGAAACATGGCTGTAAAAATGCCAAAGCCGGTAAACATAATTGGGAAAATGACTAATTGCGTTGAAACGGGAATTCCCGCAGCTGCAATTTTTGCGATATCAAAACTGTGAATACCTGAATAATATATTCCAAGAATACTTGTCAATATCAGTGCAGAACCACCCATTAGCATTAACACCAGCTTGTTGGCACTGTATTCATTACGCCCACTCCCCCAAATGCTAATGAGAAGAAATTTCGGAATGATGGCTATTTCGAGGAAGAAAAACATTGTAAAAAGATCACGGGAAATAAAAAACCCAAAAGCACCGGTACTAAGAAGAATCAGGTTGAAAAAAAATTCTTTAGGCTTCTCGGTTATATTCCATGAAGCCAGAACCCCTGTGAAACTGATCAATGCCGTCAAAAGGATCATGGCCAGTGATATTCCATCGACACCCGTATGAAAATTAATATTAAATGCCGGGAACCATGAATAAGATGTTTCGTACATCAAACTTGTAAATCCATTGAGCTTTGATGCTGATATATAATTGAATACCAAAATTAGAGAAAGAATAAGCTGAGCCCCCATGCCTATTGCGGAAATCAATCTTACTCCTTGCTGTTTAGACATCAGCATCATCAGAATAATTGTGATGGCCGGAATTATAAGAAACAGTTGAAGCATTTTATTTATTAGTTATGGTAAACATCCAGGACCATTTTCAGATCATGGTTGTCTTTATGATTTTGGGTATTAAATATATACTCGTTCACCAGGTTTGCCAATTCCTTTGCGGTATCGGCACATTTATTTACAGATGCAACTTCAAGACAATACATATCTGACTGGAAATTTTTGTCAAGTCCACTGCATGCTACGTGAGATATTTCCAGGTCAGAGAATCTTTGATCCAGTCTTGAAGCATGTTTGATCAGGAATTCAATATTCTGGATCTCAATTTTTTTTATGATATTCCTTATCTCTTCATCCTGAGGATATTCTAAAGAATAATTATAGACAATAACAGAAATCAGGTATTCACGAATGGCATGGTTGGACCAGTGACAAACGGCAAACGTAACACTATCCTCAAAAGGACGGGAAAGTTCTTTTTCTGCAAAAAACAACTTGTTTTCTGCGCTTTCCAATAGATCTGTAATGAGTTTGTTTACCATAATTCCTATCGTTTATCAAATCCTATGACATCATAAAAATCAAAACCAAAACGAGCAACGCGCCTAAAAACCATGACATATATCCCTGTATCCTACCCGATTGCAATGTCTTTATGCTTATCGAGATTTCAGTTGTTACTGCTCCAATGAGGTTTATGCTGCTATCAACAATATATTTGTCAATCCATGCTACAGGCCTGGCAACGAGGTTAAAAATGATTTTCTTTGTGATGAAAAGATAAATCTCATCTATGTAAAACTTGCTGTAAATCAACCGGTAAACTCCTCCCAAACGCTTCACAGCTTTTGTGGGTATGGTATTGTCATTCAGGTATATAAATGCAGAAATAAAAATAGAAACCACTGCAATTACAATTGCTAAGACCGTCACAATATTGTTGCTTTCCATAGCAATTGGTTGTCCGTTAAATGTAACTAGTTTCTGGAAGGGAATAAACCCGGCACCAATGGCACCAAAAGCTAAAAGCATTAAAGGGATGGTCATTGAGGCAGATCCATGCGCATTCCCCCGAATGATCTGTACCTTTTTATCTCTCCAGAAAATACTAAAATACAGCCTGAACATATAAAATGCCGTTAATCCGGCGGTAATAATTCCTATGATAAATATTATCTTGTTGGTTTGATAGGCTACACCTAAAATCATTTCCTTGCTGTAAAATCCAGCGAAAGGCGGTATTCCTGAAATAGCCAGGCAGGCAATAAGAAATACAATGTGTGTGAGTGGCATCTTTTTCCTCAGCGATCCCATATCCCTCATATCATTGCTATGGATAAAATGAATTACAGAACCTGCTGACAGGAATAGCAATGCCTTGAAAATAGCATGTGTAAACAAATGAAACATCGCAGCCGTAAATCCATATTTATTTACACCCCAGCCTGCAAGACCAAGTGCAAATATCATATAGCCAATTTGAGATATGGTTGAATAGGCTAATACGCGCTTTATGTCGTATTGAACGCATGCAATTATGGCAGCGAAAATTGCTGTGAAGGCCCCGGTTATGGCAATGATCTTTAAAACATCCGGTGCTGAAAAAACATATATAGGATAGAACCTGGCGACCAGGTAGACCCCTGCAACCACCATCGTTGCAGCGTGAATCAATGCAGAAACGGGTGTAGGTCCTTCCATCGCATCAGGAAGCCAGACATGCAGTGGGAACATGGCTGATTTGCCGGCACCACCAATAAATATCATCAAAAGACCCCATGACAATAAGGAGAACCCCATAAACCCTGTAGCTAAAGGAGATGTAATTGTGAATGAGCTTGCATGAGACAGGTTAGAAATAAGGGTCGGAATATCCAAACTTTTTCCAATATAGGATACGATCAGTATGCCAATCAGGAAAAACATATCGGCAAAACGAGTAATAATAAATGCTTTTTTTGCGGCGGCAACTGCACTGGGTTTATCATAATAAAAACCGATAAGCAGGAAGGATGAAACACCAACCAGTTCCCAACCCATATAAAGCTGAATAATGTTAATTGACAAAACCAGGAATAACATTGAAAATGTGAATAATCCGAGAAATGCATAATAAGTTGAATATCGCTTTTCACCTCTCATATAGGCTGCACTGTATATGTGTACCATCAGAGAGATTAGCGTAACTACCAATAACATCATCACAGAAATCGGGTCAATTATAGTACCTATTTCCACAATGAGTTTCGGACTGAATTCAAGCCATGAAAACCTGATCGGATAAGTAGTCTGATAAGTTCCTCCAACAGCACCACTAACAAAAAAATATTGGTAAGCTTCCCAGCCTGCAAGACAGGTAGATACAGCCAGAAACAGAGTGCCCAGCCTACCCGAAATTTTTGCAGGGAAATACTTACCAAAAAGCCCGATAAATATAAAACCAACTAACGGAAGCGCAGGGATCAGGGCAATGTAAGCGGCATTCATATTGTTTTCTGATTAATATTTTAAAGTAGTAGTCTCTTCAGGACTTACGGATTGGAAATTGCGATAAAGGTTAAGTATAATAGCAATGGCAATAGCGGCTTCAGCAGCGGCTATAGTGATAATAAACAATGTAAACAGGAGTCCGTCCTGTGTACCGGGGAAAAGATATTTATTGAAGATGATAAAATTCAGGCAAGTACTGTTAAGCATTAATTCCATTGACATAAGCACCATAATAAGATGAGTCCGGGTTAAAAATCCATATGCCCCGATGAAAAACAAGGCGGTGCTGACAATCAGAACATGAGATATCGGTACTCCAAACATATTTATTTTTTTAAAGCTGTTTTATCATCTATTTCTTCTGAAGCAGGTTTATCAAGGTTATTCTCAGAATTTATTTCCTCGAGGATTTTATCAATAGTATCAGACAAGGGTGCTGTTTTTATCAGTTCAGGTTTTTTGTGCTCGCCAACGGCGATAGTTATACTGCTGATCATGGCAACAAGCAATAATAATGTAATCAGTTCAAAAGGAAGCAGATATCCACTACTTTTAATGTTTAAAAGTTGCATGCCAATGCTTTTTACCTGCATATTTTCAGGGCCGGTTTTTATTGTCTTAAAAACGTATCCTGTAAATACATAAGAAGTGATAAATAACCCAGCCAAAGAAACCAATAATCCACTCAACAGGTTCTTCCATTTGGGTTTATCCACTTTTGCCCCAGGTGTACTTGTAAGAAGAATCGAAAATAAGATCAAAACCACAATACCCCCCACATAAATAACAATCTGCACAATGGCAATGAAATTGAAGGCCATCATAAAATAAATACCTGCTGTAAGTACCAGTGTGGCAAGAAGGTAAACTGCCGCCCTGAAAAACTTAAGTGTGGTAACTGTAAGTATTCCTGATATGAGCAACATAGCCGAAATTGTATAGAATATAATCTGGTGCATGATTTATCTTAAATCGGGTGCGAGCTGCGAGCCCTCTTTATTTAATGTTTTTGTTAAGGTCTTTCTATCCGCTACTGTAAACTCAAATCGTTGTTCCATTTTTAAAGCTCCGGTTGGACAGGAGTCAACACACAGGCTGCAAAATGTACACATACTATGCTGCCAAACAAATGTTTGCAATCGTTTCTTATTTTTACCATCTTCGGTAAGTTCTCTTTTTTCAAGGATTGTAATACTACCATTCGGACACGCGAGCTGGCAGGCCGAACAACCCGTACATTTGTGCATATTTTGTACATTATGCAATAACGTTAATTCTCCTTTAAACCTCGGCGACATTTTAAGGGTTAAGCGGTTATCAGGGTATTGTTCGGTTTCAGCTTTCCGGAAATTCATAAAATAATGACCCGTAAGCTGCATCCCTGATAGCATGGAACTCATGGAACGATATATGTCTTTTAGATAGCTCATTTGCAAGTTGATAAGTTAGTGAGTTGGCAAGTTGGTAAATACAAGATCATCGAAATAGTTTCTCCTAATTCCTGATCCCTAACTCCTGACTCCTGATGTTTTAAAAATGCCATCCCATGATCGTAATTAAGGTTACAAAAAGAAGATTCACAAGACTTATCGGCATCATGTATTTCCATTCCAGGTTCAGTAACTGATCAATTCGTAGGCGTGGGAATGTCCAGCGAAACCACATAATGAGGAATATGACAAATAACGATTTACCAAAAAACCAGATCGGCCCAGGAATATAATTCATGATATCGTTGAATGCTGCCCAGTGGCCTATATGAAATGGCATCCATCCACCGAAAAACAATGTCGCTGCAACGGCAGAAACAATAAACATATTCACATATTCAGACAGGAAAAACATGGCAAACTGAATTCCTGAATATTCCGTATGAAAACCCGCTGTAAGTTCTGATTCTGCCTCAGGCAAATCAAACGGTGTACGGTTTATTTCCGCGGTGCTGGCGATAATAAAAATGATAAAAGATATAAGCACTGGAATATGGCCTTTAAAGATCCACCATCCATTGTCCTGACTCATTACAATTTCATTGAAATTTAATGAGCCTGTAAGAATTACAATACTCAATAATGAAAGTCCCACGGATAATTCATAACTCACGATTTGTGCACCGCTGCGCATGGCACCGATCAATGAATATTTGTTATTACTTGCCCACCCCGCCATCAAAATTCCGATAATTGACAAAGAGGCCATGGCAGGAACATAAATGACACCAACATCTATATTCCAGAACTGGTATCCTTTAGCCATTGGTATCGGTGCTAATGCCAGTGTTGCACTAATAATAACAATAAATGGTGCCAGAAAAAACAAAAATTTATCTGCCATTCCAGGGGTAAAACTTTCTTTGGTAATAAGTTTAATGGTATCAGCAACCGTTTGAGCTATACCGAATACCCCTACCCTATTTGGTCCCAGCCTGAGCTGCATCCCGGCAGCCACCTTACGTTCAGCATAAACGAGGAACAAACCCAGGATTGCAAAAAAACATATCACCCCTATCACACTCAAAATCAACCTGATAATGATTGGAAAATATGTGATCAATGATATTGAAAGGCTCATGCTGACTTTTTATTTTTTAATCTTCAAATTTTTAAAGTTCATCTGTCTATATCAGGGATTACTAAATCAATCGAAGCCATAATAGCCACAAGGTCACCTATATTACCTCCAGTTGCCAAAGCTGACAATGAAGCAAGATTCGAAAAACCCGGAGACCTGTATTTTATCCTGTAAGGATTTGACGACTTGCCGTCGCTTATAATATATACTCCAAATTCACCCCTTGCAGTTTCGACTCTTTCGTAATATTCCCCTTCCGGAAGTTTAATTATTTTTTTAACCTTTGCCTGGTATTCTCCCTCAGGGATCTGGTTAATAAGTTGTTTTATAATACGGATCGACTGGTACATTTCCCTAATCCTCACTTTGTATCGTGCATAACAATCACCCTGGGTTAAAAGAACTTCATTGAATTCTAAAGAACTGTAGAGATCATAAGGATGCCATTTCCTTACGTCACAACTCAAACCGGAAGCTCTTGCCATTGGTCCGCTACAGCCGAACGATAGTGCCTCTTCTTTTGACAATATGCCAATTCCGACATTCCGTGCAAGAAATATTTCATTATCAGAAAGCAACTGGTCATATTCAGGCAGGTGATGTTCGAAATCAATGAGAAATTTATTCACCCTTTCTGCAAATCCATTAGGGATATCTTCCATCAACCCGCCCGGGACAATATAATTCATGGTAAGTCTTGACCCGCAGACTTCTTCGAATATGGTTGTAATCACTTCCCTGTCTCTGAACCCAAGGAAAAAGGGGGTAACTGCACCAAGGTCAAGTCCTGTTGCGGCCCACCACAACTGATGCGATGCCAGTCGTGTAAGCTCAGCCAGAATGGTTCTGACCACAAGTGCGCGCTGCGGAACTTCCACCTGAAGGGCTCTTTCAATTGTCAGGGCAACACCTGTATTATTGATGTGTGCAGAAAGATAATCCATTCTGCTTGTCATCTGAATAAGCTGCCGATAGGTTAAAGATTCACTCATCTTTTCTATGGAACGATGAATATATCCCAGCACTGGCTCAATTGATTCAATAATTTCCCCATCCAGCTTAATGCGCAGATGCATAACCCCGTGAGTAGCGGGATGCTGTGGCCCTACATTTAAAATGTATTCGCCTGTTTCCGTTATGGTTTCTAATTCAGGCATTTCAGAGCTTTATCATATTTATTTCATCCACATAATCTTTTCGCAAGGGAAATCCAACCCAATCTTCTGTCAGGAACAATCGTCTGAGATAAGGATGGTTTAAAAACCTTACTCCGAAAAAATCATATACTTCACATTCCAAAAGTTCGGCACCTTTCCATAGATCTGTAACAGAATAGGTAACAGGGCTTTCCCTGTTGGTAATTATAACTTTTACAACTATGGTTTCATTGATATCAGGCGAATCCAGGTGATAAACCACTTCCAGGTGATCGATCCAATCGACTCCTGAAATACATTCAAGTTTTTGAAAATGCGGAACTGTTTCTTTTTTAAGAAAATCAAGCAGGTCATGGCCATACGTGAAATCGATACGCAAAACCGGATATTGTCCTTTTTCATCAATTGTTACTGATGGAAATGACCGGGTTAATGCTGATTTAAATTCTTCAGTTAGCATGTCTCATGAAATTCTTTTTCGTTTTGATCTTTTTCTGAAGTGTAATCATCGCATCCAATAAAGCTTCCGGACGGGGAGGACAACCTGCAACATATAAATCAACAGGGATAATATTATCTGCGCCTTTTACTACCGAATATGTATTATAATAAAAAGGGCCGCCTGAAATGGCACAAGACCCCATTGCAATAACATATTTAGGATCAGGCATCTGGTCGTATAAACGTTTCAATACCGGAGCCATTTTATTGGTAATGGTTCCGGCTATGATAATCAAATCCGCCTGTCTTGGAGAAGATCTGGCTACCTCAAATCCAAATCTTGACCAGTCATATTTGGCTGAAGCCGCTGACATCATTTCTATGGCGCAACAACTGGTTCCAAAAACAAGAGGCCATAGCGAATTGGAACGTGACCAGTTGATGACCTTATCCAGACTTGTCAGGATAAAATTATTATGAGGATAACCGGTTTCTTCTTCCGGTTTTTGATCTGTTACATCCATTTCAATACTCCTTTTTTCCACGCATATAAAAGCCCTAGAAACATAATAGCCATAAATATGATAATGTCAACGAAAGCGCTCATTCCCAGATCTTTTGCAGCTACAGCCCAAGGGAAAAGAAAAACAACTTCCACATCAAACAATAAAAAAAGAAGCGCGAAAATATAATAACCAATCCTGAACTGCACCCAGGCAGGACCAGAAGAAGGAATGCCACATTCGTAAGGATCTGCTTTCTGTGCATTGGTTGATGATGGAGCCAGGATTTTAGAAATCAGCATGGCTGCTACCCCAAAACTGCCTCCTGCTACAATGAGCATTATAATTGATAATGGTCCCAGTTCCATTTTGCTAATTTTGAATGAATGAATAACAGACTGA
>Ga0207032_1051_pt1 | contig 35894 bp, 35 predicted proteins | sample Alteio_BWMinCont_38_FD_153308 | JGI IMG/M metagenome (GOLD analysis project Ga0207032, IMG submission 153308) | Enriched cells from forest soil in Barre Woods Harvard Forest LTER site, Petersham, Massachusetts, United States -... | ecosystem: Environmental > Terrestrial > Soil > Temperate forest >... | reverse complement strand
GCCGGAAATCGTTGCTTTTTCGTCAAAGCAGACGGGATACCAGCCGCTGAACAAGAGGTCGCCGGTGTACACCACGTTTTGATCGGGAACGCGCACCACCATGTCGGTGCCCGAATGTCCCGGGTATGACTCAACCACTGCTGTCAGACCACCTAGATCAACCGGTAAAGGTAGCTTCGCTGGATCAATTGGATGGTTTGGCAGCCCCAGTACGCTAGCATTGGCAATGGCAAATAGTCCGGTCAGTGCGTTGAGATCACTCTGCGCGTGGGCCCGTTCCGTATCTGATTTTGCGTCCTTGATGCGCTTTTCGGCTGGCCCGAGTACTGCTTCCTTATCCGCTCCTTGCAGCGGCGCGTAATTATCGACGATTCGTTTGGCCGCCGCTGCGTGTGCCCAGAGCTGTACACCATTCGCGCCGTAAAATGAATTTCCCATGGAATGATCAAAATGGTAGTGGGTGTCCAGGGCGGCCTTTACGGGCACCTGGCTCACCATGCGCAAGGCGTCCATTTGGAAAGAAGCGCCCGCTGGCTGGGTGAACCCTTCGATCAGGAGAGCCGAGTCCTTTCCGACGAGGAACCCGCCATTGCAAATCGTCTGCAGGCCCTTCGAGCCGTCGGAGATGGTGGCGTATAATCCGTTGCCAACCTTTCGAACAGACGCGAATCCCTTGTCCACGAGCGGTGTTTGCGACACGCGGGAGTCGAGGGCCAATTCCGCCGCGAGCGCGGGTAAGGGAATGAGTTTCGCGACGGCATAAAACGCTCCAAAGCATGATGTTTTGGCCAGGAAACTTCTGCGGGAAAACAGTGGCGCGTTGTCCGTTTCGCGGTCGCGGCTAAAAACGTCGATCATGGTCCCTCCTATGATGAAATCTAAGTGGGATGACCACTTCCGGAGGGGATTTATTCTAACAGACATGCGATTCTGGGGGGCAATCTCCTGTTTCAAAACGCATCTTGCGAAACTTCCGCCCCTCCGCTAGCGTATGAAACTACATGGATCTGGCCACTGAACGTCCCCGCCTTCCCGCCCTCACATCGTTGCGTTTTTTCGCGGCGTTTCACGTGGTCATTTTTCACCTGCAGGCGATGCAAGTTTTCCTCGGGCCCGCGTGGTTCCAGAAGCTTTCTTCCATCGGTTATGTGGGGGTCAGCTTCTTTTTTGTGCTGTCCGGTTTCATTCTGGTGTACACCTATGCCGGCAGGACACTGAACCTGAAGGAGTTCTGGCGCGCCCGCTTTGCCCGGATCTATCCCGCATACGCTTTTTCCCTGCTGATTACTGCTCCCTGGTTTTTTTACGCGATTCTGAAGTTCGACGTGCCTTTTTTCGCCTGGCCCAAGGCGCACCTGAAGATAGCCTCCACGCTGGTCCTCACGCTCCTCCAGGCGTGGATTCCCCAAGCCGCTCTGACCTGGAACCCTGTGGCCTGGAGTCTGTCCGTCGAAGCCTTTTTTTACCTGCTCTTCCCATTTCTAATTCTGATTCTCCGGCGCCGCTCTCAGAGCCAGTTGTTCATCATCGCTGCGGCCTCCTGGCTGACCAGCCTGGCACTTTCGACCGCCTACGTCTCTCTGAACCCGGACGGCCTTTCCACCATCAATGCCGATGTGCTGGGAGCGTTCTGGTTGAATGCTCTCAAATTTCACCCTCTTGCCCGCCTGCCGGAATTCCTGCTTGGCATGGCCTGCGGTTTACTTTTCCTGAGTTCGCGCCGCGAGAACAAATTTGCTCTGCCACTTGTACTCTTCGGCCTTGCCGGAGTTGGCGCGGTCGTCTTTTTCAGCGCCGCTATCCCCTATCCTGTCCTGCACACCGCTTTGCTCGCTCCAGCGTTTGCCGCAATTGTCTATGGTTTTGCTCTGCGGCCGCGCTGGGGTGCCGTCCTGGAGAGCCGTCTTCTGGTCCTTTGTGGCGACGCGAGCTACAGCCTCTACCTGTTACACTCCATGATCATTGGCATGTTTTTTCATACGGCCACCGGACAGTTGCGCTACAACAACTTTACCGGCGTGGTAGTCTTTACCGTCCTAACGGTGGGCATTTGCGCGCTCGTTTATCGCTTTATCGAAGAACCCGCGCGCCGCAAACTCAATCCGCGGCGCAAACAGCAGCTGGGCCAGGTTGAGCCGCAGCCGCCGCCGCAAGCCGTTCCTGCTTAGTGCCGCCCTCAACACCAGCTTGTCATTCAAAACACGCAAAGCCTGAGTTTCATTGGTACCCCACTCCTCCCTTCCGTACTATGGAAGCTGTCGGCAGCAACCCCTTCTGGACGAACCCTTGCTGCACTTTGTAACTCTTGAAGGGAGGCATTCCAAGATGCTCAGAGTAGCGAGTGCGGTGGTATTGGGAATCGGACTGGTGATGGTTCCCTCGTGGCCAGGGCAGCAGCAAAGCAGGCAGGACGCGTGCATTCAGCGCTGCGTCACCAACGCCGGAGATCCCGAAATGGACCGGCAGGAAATCGTCAGCCTTGAAAAAGAAGCCGCCCACGCCATCCAACTGAACGATGGAAGCTTCTTCCGGCGCATCTATAGCGATGAGTTCACCGGCACACTTTCCCACGGCCAGCAGGTCAACAAAGTGCAGTGGATCCAGGCGATCGAATCGCCATCAGTCAAACGGGAATCGTTCACCGCATCCGATATTAAAGTCCGCATCTTTGAAAACACTGCGATTGTCACTTGCCTTTGGTCATCGCGTTTTGTGGTCAGGGGTCAAATGCTCAGCTCGCAGCTTCGCGCCATACATGTCTACGTGAACACAACCAGCGGCTGGCGCGTATTTTCCGGCCAATCAACCAATCTGCCCCCGGACGTGCAACAACCGCTGTAGTTTTGCCGATTCCAGCGCGCGCTTTGCGTTGACGCTTCAAGAAGCGGGTGCTACGCTCGCCACTCGCTTTCCAAACGCATGCGCGCCGTCGACCTGATCCGCAAAAAACGCGATTCCGGGGAACTCTCCCGCGAGGAGATCAACTTCCTCGTTTCCGGCTACACCCGCAATGAAATCCCTGATTACCAGATGGCGGCGTGGCTGATGGCCGTGTGGATCAGGGGAATGAATCGCGCCGAGATCGCCGCACTAACGGAAGTGATGCTCCACTCCGGAGAGGTCGTCAATCATTCCGATATTCCCGGCAAAAAAGTGGATAAACACTCCACGGGAGGCATTGGCGATAAGACTTCGCTGATTCTCGCCCCGATTGTCGCCGCGGGCGGGCTTACTGTGCCGATGATCAGCGGGCGCGGATTGGGTCACACCGGGGGCACGCTTGACAAGCTCGAAGCCATCCCCGGCTTCAACGTGAATCTCTCGCTAGAAGAATTCCGCAAGGTGCTCCGCGAGTGCGGCATGGGCTTGATTGGGCAAACTGCGGAGATCGCGCCTGCCGACAAGAAAATCTACGCGTTGCGTGACGTAACCTCGACCGTCGAGAATATCGGCCTGATCTGCGCTTCGATCATGAGCAAGAAACTTGCCGAGGGCATTGACGCGCTGGTTCTTGATGTGAAAACCGGCTCCGGCGCGTTCATGAAAAAAGAAGAAGACTCGGTTCGCCTCGCTGAAGTGATGGTGGAAACCGGCAAGCGCATGGACAAGAAAGTTGTGGCGCTGATTACGGATATGGATCAGCCGCTGGGGCGGATGGCCGGCCATTCGAACGAAGTGATTGAGTCCATCGAAGTGCTCAAGGGCGGCGGCCCCGCGGATCTGCGCGAACTCAGCATCGAACTCTCCGCATGGATGTTCTATCTCGGGGAAAAAACGAAGAACGTGGACGAGGGCCGGCGGCTCGCCGAATCCATGATCGCCTCTGGAAAGGCACTCGAAAAACTGCGGCAAGGAATTCGCTTGCAAGGTGGCGATGAGCGAGTGATTGATGAACCAGAGCGGCTGCCGGGAGCGCGCTCCCACGTTGATGTTTCAAGTGCGGCCAGCGGCTTTATCACGGGCACCAATTGCGAGCAATTTGGAATCGCACTGGCCATGCTCGGCGGAGGACGGGAGAAAAAGGAAGACAAGATCGATCCCGGAGTGGGCCTCGAATTCCACAAACGTGTAGGCGATCGTGTGGAAAAAGGCGAACGGCTGGCCACCATTCACTACAATAGCGTCGCCAAACTCGCCGAGGCGAAGTCGCTCATCGCCGACAGCTATCAAATTGGTGGGGGCGCACCTCCCGAAAAACGGCCGCTCATTCGCCGAATCCTCAGTGACTGAACCCTCGAATCTGTGAAGTTCCGCGTATAATGCCCCAAACCATGCCCCTTGCTTCAGGAACACATCTCGGTCCGTACGAAATCCAGAGCCCTCTGGGCGCTGGCGGTATGGGCGAAGTGTATCGCGCGCGAGACACGCGGCTGAACCGCACCGTGGCAATCAAGATTCTGCCTGCGCAGCTTTCGAATGATCCGGTTCGCAAGCAGCGGTTCGAGCGCGAGGCGAAGACGATTTCCAGCCTGAATCATCCGAACATTTGCGTGTTGCACGATATCGGCCATCAGAATGGCATCGACTATCTGGTGATGGAGTGTGTGGAAGGTGAGACGCTGGCAAAGCGCCTCGAAAAAGGTCCCATGCCACTGGACCAAGTCCTCAAGTTTGGCGCGCAAGTCGCGAATGGGCTCGACAAAGCGCACCGCAGCGGCGTGGTCCATCGCGACCTGAAGCCCGGGAACATCATGCTCACGCCGGCCGGCGCCAAGCTGCTGGACTTTGGCCTGGCCAAGCCGGCCGCACCGCTGACGACCGGCGCCACCCTCACTGCAGCTGCCACGCCGACCACGCCCGTAACGCAGGAGGGGACGATCGTCGGCACGTTCCAGTACATGTCGCCGGAGCAGATCGAAGGCAAAGAACTGGACGGGCGGAGCGACATTTTTTCGCTGGGCGCGGTTCTTTACGAAATGCTGACGGGCCGGCGCGCGTTCGATGGCAAGAGCCAACTGAGTGTGGCGTCAGCGATCCTTGAAAAGGAACCCGCCCCGATCAGCACGGTTAAGCCGATGACTCCCCCGGCGCTTGACCATGCTATTCGGCGCTGCCTCGCAAAAGACCCGGAAGAGCGCTGGCAAACCGCGCGCGACATCGCCATCGAACTGAAGTGGATCGCTGAATCCGGCTCGCAGTCGGGTGCACCAGCTCCAAACCAGGAACGCAGCCGCAAAACCGAGCGACTGCTGCTGGCCGCCTTAGCCGTGACCGCTGTGATTGCCCTCGTCCTCGGAGTTCTCTATGTTAAGCGCCCGGCCGCTGAGACCCCCGTCACCCGCACCTACGTTAAGTCAGAAGAGGGTGCGGGTTTCATTTTCTCCGGAGACCAGAAGGGTTTCGCCATCTCTCCCGATGGTCGGAATCTCGCCTATGTAGCCTCGACCCCATCTCCCGATTCAAAATCCGCTCTCTGGCTTCGTGCCATGGATTCTCTTCGTGCTCGAATGCTCCCGGGAACAGAAGCCGCCGGATTTCCTTTCTGGTCTCCCGACGGCAGGTACATTGCCTTTTTTGCGGGCGGCAAGCTGAAGAAAATTGATACCCAAGGTGGCCCGCCCTCCACTATCTGCGATGCCCCGGATGGGCGCGGCGGCTCTTGGAATCGGCAGGGCGACATTATTTTCACGCCGACTGTCAATTCTCCCATCTACCGCGTATCCGCTTCCGGGGGCTCCATGTCCCAGCTCACCACTCAGAATTCTTCCAACAATGAAACCACCCACCGCTGGCCCTCGTTCCTGCCCGACGGGCGCCACTTTATTTTTTTGGCCGGAAGCACATTCACTCCCAGCGAGAGCGCCACCAACTCGATCATGCTCGGTTCTCTCGATTCCAAGGAGACCAAGCTCCTTTTTCATACTCACTATCAGGCCGAGTACGCCTCCGGGCATATGCTCTTCTTGCGCCAATCCTCCCTGATGGCGCAACCCTTCGACCCAAAACGTTTCGAGCTCTCAGGAGAAGCTGTCCCTATTGCCGAACAAGTGCTGCAGGATTCCAGCATTGCCCACGCCTGGTTTTCCCCTTCCGCAAACGGCCTGCTTTTCTACGCCGAGGGCGTGGCCAAGAATCGCCAGCTGGTTTGGTTCGATCGCAACGGAAAGCAAATCGGAACGGTCTCGGGAGATGACGCCTACGCAGGCATCGGCCTATCGCGAGATGGAAGAAAACTTGTCTACTATCTCGATGGAACCGGCTTTGACGTTTGGAGTTTCGATATCGCGCGTGGCGTGAAGATCCCTCTGACCTTCGGCGCATCTTCCGGACAGGGAAACCTCTATCCCGTGTGGTCCCCTGACAGTAACTACGTTGCCTACGTCTCCTATCGCGACGGTAAATACGGCCTCTACCAGAAGTCTGCCGACGGCTCAGGCGGCGAAACGCTTCTTCTGGAGGGCACCGACCACTTTCGAGTCCCAACCTCCTGGTCTACAGACGGGAAATTCCTTCTCTATCACGAAGGCGTCTCCGGAGGTACGTACGCCAATGGGGTCCCAGGAGGCTGGTCTATATGGCTCCTGCCCCTCTTTGGCGACCACAAGGCTTACCCGTTCATCCAATCGAGCTTTAGCGCCCGCGAAGCGAGTTTCTCTCCCGACGGAAAGTGGCTGGCTTACTGCTCGAATGAGTCGGGCGAGTATCGCGTCTACGTCGTCCCCTTTCCTGGGCCGGGCGGAAAATGGCAAGTTTCCCTTGGCGACGGACGCGGCCCGCTCTGGCGCCGCGACGGCAAGGAGATTTTCTATCTTTCCGCGGACAACAAACTGATGGCCGTAAATGTGGAAACTTCAGGCGGCAGTTTTGCGGCTGGGGGAGCGCATGTGCTTTTTGACTCCCACTCTTATGGCGTTTTCGGCCGTTACGATGCCAGCGCGGATGGGCAGCGCTTCGTGGTTGTCTACGAAGGAAACCGGCCCTCGACAACGCTCACCACCGTTGTCAACTGGACCGCTGAGCTGAAAAAGAAATGACGGCAGTGTCGTTTGAGTTGCGCCTCGTGCGCCAAGAAGGAGAATGAATGGGAAGATTCACAGGAGTGCTCGGCATGGCCGTGATTCTGGCGCTGGCGTGGCTATTCTCCACCAATCGTCGCGCGATCAAGCTCAAGACCATTGCCTGGGGCCTCGGGCTCCAGTTGGCGCTGGGTTTTTTCGTGCTCCGATCTGGTGTGGGAAGTTCGGTGTTTGGTTTCTTGGGCGCCGGCGCAAACAAACTGTTGAGCTTTTCCTACGCGGGCTCTGCGTTCGTGTTCGGCGACATTGGACTGCCGAAGGAACTCTCCCGGCTGGGCTTTTCGTTCGCCTTCCAGGTCCTTCCCACGATCATCTTCATAGCCGCCTTTTTTGCCGTGCTCTATCACATTGGGGTAATGCAGCTGATTATCCGTGCCGCGGCGTGGATCATGACGCGTGTGATGGGCGCCAGCGGCGCGGAATCCCTCAACGTGGCCGCAAGCATCTTTATGGGACAGACCGAAGCCCCGCTCACCATCCGGCCTTTTCTCCCAAAACTCACCAAATCAGAACTGATGGTCGTCATGACCAGCGGGATGGCGCACATCTCCGGCGGCATGATGGCCGGATATATCCAAGTGGGTGGCGCCGATCCCAAAAACCTTCTGACCGCCGTCATTATGACCGCGCCGGGAACGCTGCTCATGGCCAAGATGCTCGTCCCGGAAACTGAGGAACCTCTTACCGCGGGCCGCGTGGAAATGCCACCCATGGAAAAAGAGACCAATCTTCTGGGTGCCATAGCCCGGGGCACCACGGACGGCTTGCATCTGGCGCTCAATGTCGGCGCCATGTTGATTACGTTCATCGCCTTGCTCGCGCTGCTCAACGCCATCATGGGTGGCGTCCACAACTGGCCGCACATGGCTTGGTTCCCGGAGAGTCTGCAGACCGTTTTCGGCTGGATCTTCGCTCCGGTGGCTTGGCTGATTGGTGTGCCGTGGGGCGAAGCAGCAAAGATTGGCAACCTCCTCGGGACGCGCATGGTCATCAATGAATTCGTCGCTTTTGGCCAGCTTGGCACGATGAGGGGAGCGCTCGATCCGCGCACTTTTACGATTGCCACTTTCGCTCTATGCGGCTTTGCCAACTTCAGCTCCATCGGCATTCAGATTGGCGGCATCGGCGCGCTCGCCCCGGAGCAGCGCGGCCAGCTGGCGAAATTCGGGATCCGCGCCATGCTTGCCGGTACGATGGCAAACTTAATGTCCGCTTCCATTGTAGGGATCCTTTCGTGAGCGGAAAAAAAAGCGCCAAGACCAGAACTCCGAAAAGAATCACGTCTTCAACTGGCGGTCCTTCGGACGGCGAATTCGAACGCGCAGGGGAAGCAGCTGACTTCATTCTTTCTCAAACTTCACTCCAGCCTCGGATCGCGCTGGTTTTGGGCTCGGGTCTTGGCGGATTTGCCGATGAATTTGATGGCGCTACTAAGATTCCGTACGCGGAGATTCCCCACTTCCCACGATCCACGGCCATCGGCCACGCGGGAAACCTCGTCATCGGAAACGTCGGCGCGATCGCTGTCGCAGGCATGCAAGGCCGTGTCCATCTCTATGAAGGCTATTCTGTAAAGGATGTGTCTTTTCCGATCCGCGTTTTTGCCCGGATTGGTGTGAAGGCCGTCATCCTGACGAATGCGGCGGGTGGGATCAAACGCGAGTTCGGGCAGGGCCGGTTGATCGTGATCAGCGATCACATCAATTTGCAGGGTGTAAATCCTCTGTCTGGCCCGAATGACGACCGTTTTGGCCTGCGTTTTCCGGACCTAACCGTTGCATACGATCGCAGATTTCGCGCCATGGCGGTTGGCGAAGGCAACCGTCTGGGGATCGGCATGTACGAAGGCGTGTACGCGGCACTTGCTGGGCCGAGTTACGAGACTCCGGCCGAAATACGTTACCTGCGCGCGATTGGCGCCGACCTCGTCGGGATGTCCACGGTTCCGGAAGTGATCGCCGCACGGCACAGTGGTATGCGCGTTCTTGGGATTTCCTGCGTGACGAACGCCGCGGCGGGCATTCTCGACCAGCCGCTCAACCATATTGAAGTACTGGAGACCGCGGAGCGCGTGAAAGGCCAGTTCATCGCCTTGCTGAAGGCGGTAATTCCCAAAATCGCCGAAGCCATCGAGTAACAATGCCTACGGAGGGCGGGGGAGGCATGAGCGTGAGTGAACATGAAAGCCTGATTTCGGCCGCAAGGCAAGCGAGAGAAAACGCGCACGCGCCGTACTCCAATTTTCGCGTGGGCGCCGCGCTGCGCGCCACCTCAGGCAGGATTTTTGGCGGCTGCAACGTCGAGAACGCCACCTACGGCCTTACGGTGTGCGCCGAGCGCGTGGCCATCTTTAAAGCCATCAGCGAAGGAGAGCGCGGCTTCGACGCCATCTCCGTGGTTACAGACACCGATACTTTGACGCCACCCTGCGGGGCCTGCCGTCAGCTCATTTGGGAGTTTTGCGGAGATGTTCCGGTCGTGATGGCCAACTTGAAGGGCAAAATCGAAGTAATCCAGATGGGGCAACTCTTCCCGAGGCCGTTCGATTCTTCGCATCTCTAGGCAAGAAACTGGACGCTCGGAATCCAGAATGATCAGCGTTTCGATCTTGCAGCATAGGCCACGCCACAACGATAGCTTCTTTCCTCTTTGAGTTCGATGACATGGACGATTTGCGCGCGAACAAAGATATTCTGGGTGCCCGGCGAGTACGGAGCGGCGACTTCGATCTCGGCATTTACCGTGTAAGCCTTACGGCTCTTGAAACGAAGGCCACCTCGTGAGATGTCTTCGCAACTGACGACGTCATCTCCGAAGGCAAAGCTTCGGACACACGCCTTAAAGCTTACTGCCGTTCGAACGTGTTTGCGCCGGTTCTCCGAGCGAACCGCCGGTTTTGCTTCCGCGACTGCCACCGTCGCCGTTTCCGTTTCTTCTTCGGCAAGCAACGGCGCAGAAACCTGCTTGCGCTCGACCGCTACCGGAGCCGGGACTGGAACCGGATCAACGTCTAAGCGTTCCGTGGCCCTTTTCCAAAACGTGGACGACCCGCACTGCTTGCAATACCGCACAATGCCTTCGTTGACGTGGTAGACGTCCGATTCCAGGTCGCTGTGCTCGACCGTCTCGCGCGCCTCGCAGCTACTGCACTCCAGCAACGCCACGCTTGCTTTTTTGTCAATCTCCGAAGGTACAGGAAACTTGATGCCCCAGAAGTTGACCGCGGAGTCCATAAAAGCGACGCCATAGGTATAAATGTCGGACTCGCATCCGAGCTGCCCCACGACGCGCACTTCCGCTTCTTTGTTGGTATCCAGGCGGCGAAGGATCAATTCCTGCTCGGCGGATAGTTTATAGGTCGAAACGATGCCCGCGCCGTGCCGGCTGAGTAAAACTGTCTTAGTTTCTTCGGAAAAAACTTTCCCTTCGATGTCACTTCCGGTCAGCAGAATGCTGATCTCCTTCGGAATTCGAGTACTTCGGCGCACACCGTCTGCCGGCATTCTGTACACCCGCTAAGAGAGGAAAGTCTTAAAAGATGGTACTTGGAACAGTTCCTGCCCGTCACTGGTTTTGTGGGGCTTTGATACGGGAAAAGCACGGCCAAGTTGAGACGCTCGCGGCAGGAGAATATGAAAAAGGAGGCTTATTCCTGCGTTCCAGCGAACCCGCTTGGATGGTCCATTTTTCAGGCGCGGCCGCGATGAAATGGGGATAGAATCCTTTGCAGTGGTTAGAAAGACCAGAACCATGGATCTAGAGAAGCGCCGAGCTCCCCGATACCCATTTATAGCTTCCGCCGAAGTTCGCACGGAAAACACGGGCGCCCGGCTCGCCGCGCGCATCAGTGATATCAGCTCCACGGGATGCTATGTGGACACCATAAATCCTTTAGCGGGTGGGACTTCCGTGCGTTTGAAGATTCACACCGAAACGCAAGTTTTCGAGGCGCCGGCGACAGTCGTCTATGCCCATACCCATCTCGGGATGGGGCTCAAGTTCGGCGAACTTCCGGCGAATTCCTGGACCGTACTGCAAACCTGGCTGCCGGCACCAGTCTAAACGCAGAGAACTCCTTAACCCCTGTCATGTGCCGGGTCTCCTAAACCTTTGGGAAAAACTCGTTGCACTCACTCCGCAACAAGGGCGTATTATAGGCAAGTCGTTCCCGCCCTGACACCCAGCCTCCCGTTACATGCACCTACAGGGGTGTCTTATGCAGACTCTGGCACACCGGTCGGAAGAACGCCTCCCTCTGGCAATACGAGTGGACCTCTGCAGCCTGGATATGCGCCATCGTGCACACGAAGGCATCACGGAAAACGTCAGTGGCCATGGAGTCCGCGTCCTCGCGAGTCAGCCCTGTAAACCGAAGGAACGGCTAAACCTCCGTTCTCTTCGGGGTGATTTTCGAGCCAGAGCACGGGTCGTTTATTGTGTGCCCGTTGGATCCTCTGCGTATGCGATCGGACTGCAACTCGTTGCTACGGCAGGGCATTGGAAATAGCTAAGCAAGCAAACTTTTCTCTCGCCTTAGTGGATTGTGTCCCGGAACGGGGGAATCAGCGGGAAAGGGCAAGTAGGGATTCGTTCAGCTTATTGAGGTCCGAGTCGAGCCGGTAGTACCCGGGGCGCCACCTCGAAGTAATCTCGTCTGGGCGGAAGCTGATCACGGCAAAATCGTCTGCCCCGTCATTGCCATTCGCCAACTGGGGAAACTCCTGGCCAACGTAGGTGGCTGGATATTGGCTGACCACGCGGTCGCACTCATTTACGGAAAGAACCGCTCGAAGCATCCCTTGGTTTTTTGCGTGAGGTTGGCAAAAATAAAGGTTTGGCATACGTGAAAATCATCGGCGAACGGCGGGAAAACTTGAATAGTACTTTGGGACAACTACCCTTGCGGGACAGCGAAGGGCGTACGAAAAGAAGCGGAAGCCGCTTTGGAACTGGCTTTATTCCAATAACTTATGCGTGCTACCCCGCTTTCTTCGAAGTTGCGAAACGATAACCAAAGAGAACAGCTCCCAAAGAAAACCACACTCCGGCCATCTTCCGGCCGCGTCTAGGGCCGCAGCATCTCCATTGCTGTCAGTGCATATACGCCGGCGCAGTCAATCATCGTTCGCAGGTCGATATATTCCTTCGGGCCGTGCGCCACCGACAGCAAACCGGGGCCATAGGCGTACGCGGGGATGCCTTTCGCGGCATAGAAGCGGATCTCCAGCAGGCCGGGGCACATTTCAAACTGTGCTGCTTCGCCCGTCACGCGTTTTATGCTGCCAGCGAGCGCTCTCCCCAGGGTATCGTCTTCGCGGCAAGCGGCAGATTGCCCCTCTTGCAGGATTTCCCAACCCAGAGGAATGCCCTCGTGTTTACATCTCTCCAGGACGGCGATCAGCTTCGCCTTTTCCTCCACAAGGTTTTCTTCCGGATTGATCCGCCGGTCGATCGTGAACCAGCACTTCTCCGGAACCACATTAAAGTTTGCTCCGCCGCCGCTCTGTCCGCCGAGCATCAGGATCGAGTTGCGTGCCTGTTCCGATCCAACCCTGAAGCTGGTGTTGCGCTGCTCCACCTCATGCTTCAGCTCTAGGAGCCGTGCTACCACGATATGCATGCGTTCGAATGCATTCTCGCCGCGGTGTTGCAGGCCCACATGCGCGGCCTTTCCGAAAACTTCAACTCGCAATGAAATCGCGCCGCGATTTGCGTTCCACACCACGCCGCTCGTGGGCTCTGCCAGAAGCATGGCAATGCCGTTTCGGCCCAGCAATCCCTGCTCTGCGAGCCACGCCGAGCCGCGCCCGCCTCCCGTTTCTTCATCAGGAACCAGCGTCAAACAGATTCTGCCATTCAGCTTGGTCCCACATTCCATCAACGCGAGAATCGCGTAGAGCATCGCGACAATCCCGCCTTTCATGTCGCACGCGCCGCGCCCAAACAAAAAATGTCCTTCACGCGCTGGCTGAAATTGTTCCGCAGATTGTGCCGGAACAACATCGTAATGGCCGTGAAAATAGAGCGTGCGTTCACCCTGGCCGTAGCTGGCAAACAGGCTTACGGGTTTGTCGTCGCTATTTGTTTTTTGCTCAGAAGGTTCAAGACACGCACAATCGAGGCCGGAATCCTTCAAGCGCTTCTCCAGCAAAGCGGCGCAAAAGCCATAATTCTTTCCCGGTGGATTCTCCGTCGGGATGGCGGCCAACTCCGCCAGCAGGGCTGCCATTTCATCCTCGCGTCGCCTCAGCCACGATAGAATCGCTTCGGTTCCTGCCGTTCCGCCGCTTTCGGGCTTGCTCATCAGCCAGAATCCTAGAAGGCATCTCGCCGACGCCAAGCTCCATATTGGTGTGGTAGGCTGTGCCGCATTCGAAACTTTCATAAAGAGAGCTTCATGGTACCTGGCACGAAGGTGTTTGCAGTCTTGCGCTGGTTGGCGTTGCTTTGGCTGCTAATCTGGCTGCCGCTCTATACCTGGGAGTGGGGCTGGCAGAATATGATGCATGTTTGCGATATCGGCGTCATCGCTGCCTGCCTCGGGATCTGGTTTCAGAACTCCTTACTGGTTTCCAGCCAGGCATTGAATTTTCTAATGGTTGGAATTCTGTGGGGGTTGGACGTCGGTTGGCGACTGGTCACCGGCCATCATCTGATCGGCGGGACGGAGTACATGTGGGATACACATTTTGCGCTCTGGCTCCGCCTGCTTTCGACTTTCCACCTCGTCTTGCCTCTCGTATTGCTCTGGGCCCTCCGCGTATTGGGATACGATCAGCGCGCTCTGAAGTTGCAATCTGCGATTATGGCAGCTCTTTTGATTCTTTCGCGATTCTTGCCCTCGGCTCTCAATATGAACTATGCGTTTCAAGACCCGCTTTTCCATCGAGCATGGGGCCCTGCCCCGGTGCACCTTGGCGTGATTTTGGCAGGCTCTATGATTCTAATATTCTGGCCTACTCACCTACTGCTGAAACTGGTTTTCCCGATAGAGGGTGGCAGGATTGATCGAATCTAACGAGAGGCAAGGAAACACGGAAATGGGCGGCATGGCAGAAGAAAATCGTGAGAAATACTTGGCGATGTTGAAGATTGCGATTGAAGAAGCCCACGCAGGGCTTGCTGAAGGCGGAATTCCTATCGGTGCAGCGCTCTTCGACCAGCAGGGGAAGCTGCTCGGAAAAGGCCACAACCGGAGAGTGCAGGAGGGAGATCCCTCAGCGCATGGCGAAACGGATGCGTTTCGAAGGGCCGGCCGGCTGCGCAGTTACCGCGACAAAATCATGGTCACTACGCTCGCGCCCTGCTGGTATTGCAGCGGCTTAATCCGGCAATTTGGCATTGGAACCGTGGTTGTGGGCGAGTCCGTAAACTTTCAAGGCGGCATCGACTGGCTGCGCGAGAACCACATCACCGTGATCGACTTGCACTCCGAAGAATGCATCGAATTGCTCGCGGGTTACATCGCACGGAACACCGCCGTCTGGCACGAAGACATCGGCGAGGACTGAAGACACGAAGTCGCCGTCAGAAAAGTGTATGCCCGAGAAATTGCCTGAACACTTCAATGTGGCGGTTCATTTTCTGGATGCACCAGCTGCGTCGCACCCTGAACGCCTTGCCATCGTTGCCGGACCGCACAAAGTAACCTACAGCGATCTGGCAGCGCTTGCCAATCGCGTAGGAAACGCCCTCCTCGAACAAGGCGTCTCCCGCGGCGACCGCGTCTTAATTGTGCTGCCGGATTCCGCGGAATTTGTCGCTTCCTTTTTTGGTTCCACAAAAATCGGTGCGGTAGCTGTGCCGGTGAATCCCTTCGCGCACTCCTCCGATTACATTCATTACATTGAAAACAGCGAGCCCCGTGCTGCGATTGTCCATTCCGATGCGCTCGAAGAATTCTTGCCTGCTTCGAGCGAACGCCCGCAAATGCTCATCGTGGTTGTCGGCGAAGGAGAAATCAAAACGCACGGCGTGTCCTGCGCCAGGTGGCCGGAGTGGATAGTCCCGGCCAGCGATCAACTGGTGTCCGCGGAGACTTCACCTGACGATCCGGCATTCATGCTGTATACCTCCGGCAGCGGTGGCATGCCAAAAGCGGCGGTGCATCGACATGCGAACATGCTGGTCACCAGCCAGAGTTATGCCCATGGCGTTCTCGGCCTGCGTCACGATGACGTTACCTTTTCCACTTCCAAGCTGTTTTTCGCTTACGGATTGGGCAACGGAATGTATTTTCCGTTTTCGGCCGGCGCGAGCACCATCTTCAATCCTCAACGGACCACAGTAGAGCGAGTGATCGAACTTGTGGCGCTTCACCGCCCGACAATATTCTTTGCCGTTCCGACTCTCTATGCGGCGATTCTAAGGGAGACGGCGCGGGAGGGCCATCGCCTGGATTTTTCCTCGATTCGCCTGTGTGTCTCCGCTGGAGAAACGCTGCCGGCGGAGATATTTGAGCGCTGGAAGAGAAAATTAGGTTTGGAAATTCTGGATGGCATTGGTTCCACGGAGATGCTGCATATTTTCATCTCCAGCCGTCCGGGGAATTGCAAGCCGGGCCGTTGTGGTTTTCCGGTGCCGGGCTACCAAGTAAGAATCATCGACGATGGCGAAGCAGCGGTGCGCGACGGGGAGATTGGCAATCTCTGGGTGCGTGGTCCCAGCGCTTTCGCGGAATACTGGCGAATTCCGGATTTGACCGCACGCACCAAACGCGGAGATTGGGTAGTGACCGGCGACAAGTTTGTCCGCGATGCGGATGGCTATTATCAATACTGCGGGCGAGCGGACGATATGTTGAAAGTGGCTGGGATGTGGGTTTCGCCGATGGAAGTGGAGAATGCGATCTTGGGACACCCGCACGTCGCGGAAGTCGCCGTGGTGGGTGCAACAGATGAGCGTGGGTTAACCTACGCGGTGGCCTATGTCACGCTGCGCGGCGGCCTCACCGGCACGGACGAGTTGGCGGCAGAGCTTCGAACGCACGTCAAAGCGAGGCTGGTATCCTACAAAGTCCCTCGTGAAATACGCTTTTGCGGCGAGCTGCCGAAAACCGTTACCGGAAAGATTCAGCGCTTCAAGCTTCGTACGAACTTGCGTCGAGATTGATTGCGAATCGCGCCCGCCGCTCTCGATGGTTGGCGCAGCCCCTCAGATTTACTGGCTCATGGAATTTTCCGCCTCGCCCTTGAGATTCGGGAAGCGGAATCAGCTCGATGGAAGGTACAATCACCATTCAGATTCTTTTCGGAGGAAGGGATGCCAAAGAAGCCGACGATTGATGATGCAAGGTTGATCCTCGAGCTCTATAACCTTAGGCGCGAACCCGAAATGCGGAAGGCGCGGCACTGGTGGCTGACCACTTTCTGGCCCAAGGATGCTGGCGATTTCATAAAAGTGGCGATGGACTTCGGCTCACAGGAAAACAACTGGCTCCGGCAGGTCGGCGGCTACTGGGGCATCGCCACGTCTTTTGTCCTCAATGGCGTTTTAAGTGAAAAGCTATTTTTCGAGCCGGCGTTTTGCGGCGAGCTGTTTTTCATGTTCGCCAAAGTGCGGCCTTTCCTCAAAGAGCTCCGCGAAAAACTAAACAGCCCCGATCTTTTTCTATTGTCGGAAAAAGCCATCCTGGGATCGAAAATCGGACGTGCCCAATTCAGTAAGGTGGAACCACGCGTGGCGCTCATGCGCCAGCAGCGCGGAGGCTGAGTTTGATCTTTTCGTTTCGAGCGAAACTTCACGCATGCATTGCTTTGTTCGCGGGCATGGGGATCCTCATGCTTCCTGCCCTTGCAACGGCGCAGAATCCGCGAGCCTGCGGCGTCGGGGTGAGTCTGAAGCTGACCTCGCCGCAGTCCAGCCAGGGGAGCCTGCTCCTGGTGGAAGTGCGCAGTGCTGCGCCGATCACGGAACTGACGGGTGAATGGAACGACCGGAGCGTTGGATTTTGGTCGGTTGGCGCGGCACAAAAAAACGAACCTCATCCTGTGCGCCGAGGACTGCTGGGCGTCGATCTCGAGAAGCCGCCAGGGGCCTACAAGTTGTCGGTTGCCCTGCAGATGACCAACGGTAAGCGTGCCAGCTGTACGGTAAGCATCCCGGTCCGTAAAGGAGTATTTGCCACGGAGAAATTGCAGGTGGGGAAGCAGTTCGTTGAGCCCGATCCGGAACAAATCAAACGAGCAAATGCGGAGCGGCAAAGGCTGCGCGATATTTTTGCTACGACGACGCCGGATAAGTTGTGGCAAGGGACGTTTCGCGTGCCGCTGGACGGCGTGACCACCGGAGGGAACTTCGGAAAGCGGCGGGTCTTGAACGGCCAGCCCGGTTCGCCGCACGGCGGAGTAGATTTCCCGGCCACAACGGGAACGCCGGTCCACGCGACGCAGCGCGGGCGCGTGGTCCTTGCGGAGGAATTATTCTTTTCTGGGAATACCGTTGTACTCGATCACGGCCTTGGGATTTACACCTTCTACGGCCACCTCTCCGAAATCACGGCGAAGACCGGAGATGAACTCGAAGCTGGCGCGGTGCTGGGCAAAGTGGGAGCGACGGGCCGCGTTACGGGGCCGCACCTGCATTGGGGCCTGACCGTGGAAGGCGCGCGCGTGAATCCTCTCCAAATCGTGAAGCTCTTGGGGGCCGAATGAGCGTGCCGACCTTGCGAGCCCCGGCGAAGAATCGCCAAATGAACTACGTGACTGGAATCGGAAGGCTTCTCTAAACGGCTGGATGGGGGAAACCTGTTTGAAACGAAAATTGCCAAAATGACACTATCCACGGACAGCCGGGTAGCGAGGTACAGGTCCGATTCGCGAATTCGAGGCACTGTTTCTTGCTCGCCTCTTTTTGTGGTAAGCAAATGCAAGCCTCAAAGAATCAGTAAGTTGCGGACAATGATTGGATTGGTTTTACCAGGTGCCGCGGTGTCTCCCTCCCCGCTTTTGTGGGCCAAAGGGCAGAAAGAGGGGGAAGTACCAGGGTACTGTTCTGGAACGGCCTTTTGTGGTACCGTTCCGCCATTGTCTTCGAAGATCTGATTCGGCAGTATTTAGCTGTGTGGGCAAGGTTCGTACTGATAACCTCTCTGCTGTTGTTCTGTCGCTTTAGCGCACTGCTAACACGACACGGCCGGCGCGGAACTGTTGACAGAGTCTGATCGAACGCCCCGCGGTTTGATAAATCCTATTTGAGGTCGTTGCACAAATGTCCCTGCTTCATTTTCGATGCAAAGAGCGGCGCCGGACGCTACGAGTAGCACTGAATGTTCCTTTGACGGTCCATGGAAAAAACGACGCGGGCGAAAAATTCAGTGCTCAGTCTTGCTCGCAGTCGGTGAACCGGCATGGGGCGCTGTTTCAGCTTGAAGAAATTGTGCTTGTTGGGCAAACGCTGATCCTGGTCAATGACCACACCGCGCAGTCCATGGAGTGCCGCGTCGTCTCCATCCACCGCGCCCGGGACAGCAAGCAGTACGTGGGTGTGGAATTCATCTCCCCCGAAACGAACTTCTGGCACATGCAGTTCCCCATTCCAGGATCGAAACCGCTGCGCCGCGTGGTTCCCACAAAAGTCTCTGCGTAAGCCCAAACATAGATTCTCCTAACCCATCCCAGGTTCATAATCCAGATTTGTCCTGCGAGACTTCGGCTTTGCTGGGCGCCTGCTCGCCCGGACTCACTCATTTCTCAAGGCCACAATCGGATTAAGCTTTGCCGCTCGCCGGGCCGGCACGAGACTGGCCAAGGCTGCAACCGCTGAGAGGCTCGCTATTGCCAGAATATAGGTCACGAAATCGGTTGGCTCCAGCCCGAACAGCGAGGAGTGCGGGCCCGGAGGACCCTCAGCGAAATTTCATTTGTTGCGATACGATTTGGTTGTGATTGCCGCAATGAAACGGATCGGGCTGATTTCGGATACCCATGGTTTGCTACGGCGGGAAGCCGTCGAGGCCCTGCGTGGCTCCGAGTTGATTATTCACGCTGGCGATGTGGGCAAGCCGGAAATCCTCGACACTCTAAGGACGCTTGCTCCAGTTGTGGCGGTCCGCGGAAATGTTGACACCGCGGATTGGGCCAGATCCTTGCCTGAAACGGCTGTGGCGGAAGCTGGCGGCGCCACGATTTATGTCTTGCACGATGTAAACGCCCTGGATCTGAATCCCCTGGGCGCCGGGTTTCAAGTGGTAGTAAGCGGCCACTCCCACAAGCCGGGAAGTTACGAGCGCAATGGCGTCTTGTACATTAATCCAGGCAGTGCAGGTCCTCGCAGATTTCAATTGCCCGTGACTGTGGCCCGGCTGAATTTGCAACTTATCCCCTACGAAGTAGCATTCCTGGATCTGGATCGTTAGCCGACCGAATCAGTGGCGGCACGTATTGGAAGAATCGAGCAAAGGCGGAGAACGGGGAGATTGGAAAGTGGTAGACTCCCCGTATGGCCACCAAACGGAAAAGCCGGAAGCGCAAAAACAGCAAGAAAACAGCTCGCGCGCTAGTAGTCTCCAAGAAAAAGCTGGCAAAGAAGTCAGCCCCGCCGAACACAAAACCTTCACGGAAAAAGGCCGTTCGAAAGAGAAGCAGACCTCGCGGGAAAGCCCAGTTGGTGGATTCCGTAGTCTTTCAGACCGGAGGGCTTGGAGCGCGCTCGGGAGGGCAATCCGGTGATTTGCAGGGCCTCTCCGGTGTCGAAGGCGCCGGCTCGGAAAGCGTGGAGGAACTGCTCGAGGAAGGGAATGCCTTCGAGGCCGAGGTCGTAAAAGGCGTGGAGAACGCAGACGACTCCGACGAGGCTGAGGTCGTCACCCACGAAGTTCCCGAGGATGATGTCCCCGATGAATACCGTCGGGAGAAGTAGGACGCGGCTTTCGGCTCTTATCTACGCCAAGTTCTCGCTACACTTGCAGCCTTGCACATCGAAAAGAGCCCTCTTACCATCCCTCAGCTAGCAGTCGACCGACTTAGCTGCGGGCTAGACGAACTAGAGCCAGGGACAGGTATCCATCTCATTACCTTTCTGAGTCGGTTTCCACCTCCGCCTCTAACCCTTAGCAGGACAGCTCGTAAGTTAATGAATATAAGGTAGTTATAGATTACAAAGAAGTCTAGGCCAGTATCGAGAAGGGAGCTAGTACTAGGCCTAGGGTACGGAAAACACCCCTACTTACCGTAGGCCAGTAGTCCACCTAAAATTGAGTCCACCGCTCCATCGCGTTTCCGCCCCTCCACCCACATACTGAATGCGAGTCAAGGCGCTGTCCCAAAACACTCAGGACGACACAGAGAGACACAAGGAGAAGTCAGCTAATGCGTAAACGTCAAAAGGGATTCTCGCTCATCGAATTGCTCGTCGTGGTGGCCATCATTCTGATCCTCGCCGCCATCGCCATACCCAACCTGCTCGGCGCGAGAATGTCCGCGAACGAAGCGTCCTCGGTGGGTTCGATCAGGACGATTAACACGGCCACCGTCACGTATTCCTCGACGTACAACATTGGTTTTCCAGCAGCCTTATCGAATCTCGGGCCTGCGGTAAGCGCAGATTCAACGGCCGCGGATTTGATCGATAGCACGCTTGTGGGTGGCGTCAAGAGCGGCTACAGCTTCATCTATGTGGCCGGCGCTCCGGATGCCGGCGGCCTCATCAACTCCTACACCCTGAACGCCAATCCATCCGCCCCCGGTCAGAGCGGTATCCGCTTCTTCTACACGGATCAATCCGGCGTGATTACGTACGCCTACGGCACCGCCGCCGGTATCTCGGACGTCCCGCTCTAAACCAGGTCAGCGCCCCCTGGCAAAGACTTCTCCTCGCGGGGCAAATCGAGAAGCCCACTCCGTGCAAACGGAGTGGGCTTTTTCTTCTTTCGTGGTCAATTTGCTTGAAGGATCGCTTCACTTCTGTGTGCTTGACGCCCACGCAAGACCGTCGACGCCGGGCGTGAGCTCAATCGATTCTTGCATCTCCCACGAGTGCAAGTTGAGCACCGCGATCTTCCCGGCCTTCGTGCCACTTACATAAGCAATCTCGCCGCCCGGACGCACCAGGATTTCTGACGATCCTTTCGGAATCTCCAGCGACCGCACCACCTTCTGAGTCTGCAAATCCACCACGAAGAGACGATCGGCAACCATACTCAGAGCCAGCAGCCAATGCCCGTCGCGCGTTGGTTCCGACGCATATGCCGCGTTCGGCAATTCGATCCAGCTTGCGATTTTGTTTGTGGCCGTGTCGATGACCGCGATGCGCGAAGCATCCTGATCGTGAGTGAAAACGTGGGCGCCATCCGGTGAGATAGAAATCCGCTGGACAATCTTGGCCACCGGTATCGTGGCAATGAGACTGCGTTTGGCAAGATCAAGTACGCTGACGCTTCCCGCGCCTACGTTTGCCGTATAGCCCCGCCGTCCGTCGGGAGAAAGCACTAGCATATGGGATTGTTCCTGGCCGGTGGGAATCTCCGCGAGCACCTTGCGCGTCGAAGGGTCCACAACGTCGACGGCCTTGGCGAGCTCCGCCGTTATATAAAGCAATCCATCCGGTCCGAATTCAGCCCGGTGAGGGCGAAGCGGCTTTCCCAGGTCAATACTTCCCGAGAGCTTGCCCCCTTGCACATCGATCACATCGATCGTGCTTCCGTCCGTTCCCGGTTTGCCGACTCCCGAATTCCCGTAAATGGGAACGTACGCGAAGCGCCCATCTTTCGAAACGATGACTTCGTGCCCGTTCACGCCCACGCTGATTTTCGCGATTGCCACGCGCTTGTCCGGATCAACAATCAGCACGCTATGCTCGTATTGATTGGCCACCACCAGCAGTCCGGGAGCCGGCGATCCTGAATTTGCTTCGCGGGGCCGCCAAGCATTTCCGAGAATGATCCAAACAACCAGAAACGTCACACGTGTGAGCATGAAGCACCTCAATGAACTGCCTTTTCGTCCGAATCGTTCGAGCCCTGGTATGCCCCGAATTCAGCGCACTCGCGAGCCCTTTCTCTTTGCCGTCTTCTTACTCCGAGATTTTCGCGCCCTGCCGCGGGTACTGGAAAGCGATTCGCGCGTTTTCTTCGGCAGCTTCGCGCAAATCATCTCATACGACTCCCGCAGCAGCCGCGCCAGTTCTTCCGGCGCGAGCGCTTCTTTGTTCTCAAGCGCCACCCATTGCGCCCGCGCCAGGTACGGTGCCGGAATGATGTTAGGCCTCTCCGTCAATTCGGCGAAGTTTTCCGGAGAGGCCTTGAAGGAAAGCCACACCGGAGCCGGCTCCAGCGGCGTCACGGCGAACATCTTCCCTCCCGCTTTGAAAAGCAGGTCGCAGCCCCACTGAATCTGCTCCGTCGCCCCGGGGAAGGAGAGGCACAGCCCGCGCAGCCAATCGACATCCATGCACAGGAGTCTATGCCAGTTGCATCTCCAACCTCAATGTCCCAACGGTTCCCAAACAACCTCCCGCACTGGGCCGATCACAAAAATGTAAGAAACCGCCGCCAGCAGTGCGATGACCGCCATGATGACGAAGGCCAGGAAGAATCGTCCAGTATAGTCAACGACGAATCCCGTCACCGCGGGCGCGATGATCCCGGCGAAATTCCCAAAGAAATTCTGCAACCCCGCCCAGCGGCCCGCCATTTTCGGTCCCGCCAGCGTTTGCGTGATCGCCCAGATATTGGATCCGCACATACCGCCGGCGGCGAACGCCAGGAGCAGCAGAACCACCGAAACTCTTAGGCTTGCCAGGGCGCAGCCCAGCAGGAGCACTCCAGCACTTCCGGCTCCCACACCCGCAAACGTCTTGCGAACCACCGTTGGCGTTCCACCCGCCGCAATCCACCGGTCGGAAATCCAGCCAAACATCACGGCCGCCGCCGAGTAGCACAAGTATCCTATCCCGCCGATTTTTGCCATCGCTCCCATCGAAAACTGCCGCTCTCGCACCAGATAAAATGGCAGCCAGGTAATCTCGAAATATAAAACATAATTCGCCCCAAACAGCCCCCCACATGTCCCCCACATCGATCTTTGTCCCAAGAGTTCGAGAAATCCAACGCGACTTTTCTGCGCATGCGAAACCGCAGTCTCTCCCCTCGGCATCCACGCCAGCCACGGAATCAGCCAGGCCATGCTGACTACTCCGAGAACGACGAAGAACGGGCGCCATCCATATCGCGCCATCAGATTGCCCCCGAAAAACGTGCCGAGGGCCGGCCCGCATCCAACTCCCGCTGCGATCAGCGCATTCGCAAATCCTCGGCCCACTTCCGGGACGTGCCTCACCAGGGTCCTCGCATAGCACGGATAGGCGACCGTTTCGCCCATTCCGAGGATCAGTCGCGCAGCGAGTAGTGCTGAGAAGGCGTGCAAGCCGCCAGTGGCGGCCGTCGCGCCGGACCACAGTAAGAAGCCGATGGCCATCACCCATTTCACGTCAAAGCGGTCCGCCAGCCAGCCGGAAACCGGGAGGAACAGAGTGTAAGTCACGAAAAAGGAGGACAACAGGATGCCGAGCTGCCGGGCCGACAAACCCAGCTCGTCTTTCAGCATAGGAGCAGCGATGGAGAGGTTGCCGCGATCCACGTAATTGATCAGCGCTGCGAGGGCCAGCAGCGCCATCACCTGCTTCGCCGTACGGGCAGGGCTGTTAGCTTCGTTGGCGGATGTGCTGGGCAAGTGTGGAGGCCGTGCGAATCAGTTGTTTCCTTTCAAATATTTATCGAGCCATGCGACCGTTCGCCGGATCGAATCGATCTGGTTCTCACGTTTTGCGAAACCGTGTCCTTCGTTCGGATAGTAGTGCGCATCCACGGTCTTCCCGTCCTTCTTTAGCAGCGCGAAAACCTGCTCTGCCTCCTCCTTGGGAACGCGGGGATCGTTCTCTCCCTGCAAGATCAGCAGCGGTGCCTTCACGCTATGAATGTAAGTGATCGGTGAAGCCGCATCGTAGGAAGCGCGATCTTTCACCGGATCACCCAGTAGGCTCTTTTCATATTGCTGCAGCATGGGATCCTCATGTTCCAGCATGGTCAGCCAGTTGATGATGCCGTACAATTCCACGCCCGCAGCCCACACGTCTGGAGTCCGGCCGATCGCCATCAGCGTCATGAATCCGCCATAGGAACCGCCCGTGATTCCGATTTTCTTTGGATTTACGTAGCCGGTTGCTTCCAGGAACTTGGCCGCGTAGACCTCATCCTGCAAATCCCCGCCGCCCAGATCCTTGAAGTTGGCTTTTTGAAACTCCATGCCATACCCCGTCGAACCACGCACGTTGGGCTCCATGCAAATGTATCCACGGGAGACCAAGGCTGCCACTCGCGGACTCCAGTAATCAGCGGACTGCCCTGTCGGCCCGCCGTGCGGCAGAACCAGTGCTGGGCTCGAGCCGTCGCGCTTCAAATTGTAGGGAATCCAGAGCAGCGCGCTAATCGTTTTTCCATCGAATGATTTGTAGCTTACGACCTGCGATGGCGCTCGCGCCGCGGAGTTCAAACTCGCGATCACGGAGTATGTCAGCTGTTTTGTCTTCCGTGAGGACACGTCGTATACCCAGAAATCTCCCGGCTCCACCGAGCTCTCGTGAGACAACAGCAGCCGGTCTCCCGAAGGCGAAAAAGGGCTCGGATTGCCTGCGAATCCGTTTACGCCTCCACCAATGGGAATTTTTTCCGAGCGCATTGTGGCCACGTCGGCCATGTACGTATCCACCCGCCCGTCCGCGTTGATCGTATAAGTGACCCACTTGTCGTCCGGAGAGAAGTCGCCCGAACTGGCCTCCCACTTGGTGTCCGTCACCCACCCCAGCTTTTTCCCCGCGATGTCCAGGAGCGCCACGTTTTGGTATCCGCCCTTTTCGTTGGACGTTACCAGAAGCTTTTTCCCATCCTTGGACAAAGAAGACGCGACATAAAGGGCCTGCCCCTGGTGCCCCGTCAGGTTCGTGGCCTTTCCGCTAGAGACGTCAATCGCATAGATGTCTGCGTCCGTAAAGCTCACTTCCAAGCGGTTGGCGTAAAGCGTTTTCCCGTCGCTGCTCCAGGCCACCGATTGCCAGAGATGGTTCGGAGTGCTTTCGTGCGTAAGCGCTGTCATTTTCCGCGTGGCCCATTCCATCAGCGTAATGTCGTACACCGTGCCGTCCTTCGGCTTGGTGTTCAGCGCGATGGTCTTCCCGTCAGGCGACCACCGCGGGCTCTCTTCGCGAATCTCGGGCGTGTTGCTCAGGTTGATTACTTCGCCGCCGTCGTTCGGGATGGCGAAGACATCCCACAATTCGTTTCCGCCGCTGTCTTGTTGAAAAACAATCCATTTTCCGTCGAGAGACCACGTCTCGCCGAATTGCCTGTCGTCGGACTGTGCCAATTGGATCGGCCATCCCCCGCTAGCGCTCACCTTCCACAAATTCAACCGGCCGGAAATGTTCGTCGTGAATGCAATCTCTTTCCCGTCGGGTGACCACGACGCGCTGGCAACGCTCCGCGTAAAGTAAAGATCATCAATCGGAATGGGCCGCGCATTCGGATTAGCGGCCGACGTGATCGATTTCGGATCGGTAATTTGCCGCGCATCCGGGCCCGAACTCTGCGCGGCCGCGGAACTGCAAACAAACAGAACCATTAAGCAAAAGCAGCTATATCCCCTTGCATTCATCTCAACCTCGCTTCAATCTTTCGATCGTTTGGAACGCGGTATCGAGTCCAACCTTTGTGGAATCTTTCTCCCATTGTCGGCCTTGTGTTACTTCCAAAGAGTTAGAATCACACCCATAACGAGATAGCAGACCAATTGGTAGCCGGTATTGATCGCAAACAGCTTCATGCCCTGCTTCATGAACAGCGCCCCCGTAAACTGCACGGTAGCGACGAATCCGAGCCAAATATGAAAACTGGCCATAATTCCAAAATGCCAGTCTTCTGCCCGAAGCCCGTGCAGGATCAATGCCAACGTGAAGGCGGAAATCAGGCTTGCCACAAACGACCCGCCATAAGCCCGGCCAGCGCTTTTCTTCATCTCCTCCGTCTTTGCTTTGTCGTTGGGGTCGTAGCCCATCTCACGCATCCATGGTTTCGCGAAAAGCAGCGGTGAGTACCACAGGAATCCCACCACCATCGTGGATACCGCGGCCACCAGAATCGCCACCCAATTCAAGCTATGCATGTGCATGAAGGATTTCCTCCAGTCGAGCGATGAGGCAAACTGTGCGCGCCATCCTATGACGCTGCAAGGTCTTGTGCAAAGGAAAAGATGTACAAGAAGCCCGAGGAAGGCCCTTTGATAAGGGCCCTAGTTCCCTCTTGGAACCGGACCGCGAAATTTTTCTACCCACTGGAACGAGGATGACCTAAAAGGATAGGAGCGCCGGGTGACCCGGAACCCGGGAAATTCTTGGACGCCTCTATGGGCACGTGCACTTCTCTCCTTCTCATTCACGAGGGGAGATAGGCACGCAGATGGGGATAGAGGCATAAATCGGCAGTCCGAGCCGAAATTCGGACGAGGAGGAGTGGTTTATGAAAGTGAGAATTTTGACTCTGCTAGCTCTGGCATCTTTGATCCTTGCCTTTGCGTTCATGCCTTCCGCGCCTGCAGCCCCCAACAAAGTCAACTTGCCCGCGGCCAACGCGCTTCCGGCCAGTCCGGCTACAGCGACTCCGGCCGAACCGCATCCGGAGATTCGTGAAGCCCTCGGAGCACTGCGCCGCGCCAAGGAGCACATGGAACATGCCGCCCATGACTTCGGCGGTCACCGCGTCGAAGCCCTCGAGGCCACCAATCAGGCCATTAGGCAGCTTGAACTCTGCTTGAAATTTGACAAGGACTAAAACACTGGAAGTGTTGGTTCGCTTCTTTCGTTGTACAAGTTATTGGTAAGGAATTCCCGGGCCGCTCTTAAAGGCGGCCCGGTTTCATTTGAATACAGGACAAGGCTACTGTCGGTGGAACTCCACGTAGTCGCGCCCAACATAAAGCCGGTAACTGCCTGCGCTGGAGGAAGCCGTGACCTGCAAAGGAATAGGGCGCTTCATCTCCCCATCGTGCTGTGAACTGCCTTGCAGCACGTCATTCGCGCCCAGGTCCATCACCACAAACTTCCCTCCTCCTAGAAAACCAAATCCGTACGCGCCCGGTTTCAACGCTTGCCCGCCGATTTCCAGCGTCACTTCGTTCAGCAAATACGCCTGATATTTCTCCTTGATCCCCGTCGAGTAGCCGGAACTGTCCACCAGCCCCGCCAGTACATAGAAATCATCGCCGTAATGCACGCCGCCGGTGTTGCGCAGTTGCGCGGGAGCCGTCTGCCCGCGAAAAAATACTCTTTCCGGAAATATCTTTGGAGTGATGTCTGCCGCCTTCAGCACCACTTCGCTGCCAGCAGGTGTAGCGCCGGCCCGTACCACGGGCCAATATCGCAGTGAAAAACTCAAGACCAAAAGTGGCAGGAACATAAAAAATCTCGTGAACCGGACCATGGAAACTCCTTTCAGGATGCCGCCATCGTACCTCATTTTCCTTTATCCATGCAGTCTGACAATAACCTATGTGGATTATTCTCAGCGACAAATGCACTCAAATTCCCTAGCTTCCGCTCCTGACAATCGTCATTGAGCCTACCGGGCAGCCCGATGGTATATTACGCGGGCGCACACGCTTGCCCATAGCGGCTAAAGGAGATCGATGATGCTGGATCGGCGACATTTCATGAAGACCTGCTCGGGAATGGGCCTTGCTGGAACTCTGTTTCCCGGAGTTTTGTGGGCTCAGGCGCAAGCCGAAGGCGCGAAAAAAATCACCAAAGAAATGATCGACAACGCCGCGGCCATCGCCGACGTCCTCATTGCCGATGAATACAAGGAAATGATGCTCGATAGCTTGAACCAGCATGCCAAGGGCTACGAAGAAATCTACAAACTGCACATCCCCAATTCCGTCGCGCCTGCCGTGCTCTTCGAACCCGTGCTCCCCGGCATGAAGTTTGAAACCGTTCGCAAGCCCATGCGTCTTTCGAACGCCCCGAATCTCGCCTCCTCTGCCGTGCCGAAAAATCTGGAGGAACTCGCGTTTGCCAGCGTGCGCGAGCTCGCCGAACTGGTGCGCACGAAAAAACTTTCCTCCGTCGCCCTCACGGAAATGTATCTCGAACGGCTGAAGAAATATGACCCCACACTGAAATTTGTCGTGACGCTGACCGAAGAGCGCGCCCGCGCGCAGGCCAAAAAAGCCGACGCCGAAATTGCCGCGGGAAAATATCGCGGCCCGTTGCACGGCCTACCCTGGGGAGCAAAGGACTTACTCGCAACCAAGGGCATTCGAACCACTTGGGGCGCCGGTGGATTCGAAACTCAAGTGATCGACGAAGACGCCACCGTCGTCAAACGCCTCGACGAAGCCGGCGCCGTTCTCGTCGCCAAACTAACTCTCGGCGCTCTTGCTCTTGGCGACGTCTGGTTCGGCGGCGTAACGCGCAATCCATGGAACACCAAACAAGGTTCGAGCGGCTCGTCAGCTGGTCCTGCTTCGGCAACAGCTGCGGGATGTGTGGCCTTCAGCATCGGCTCGGAAACCCTCGGTTCGATTTCCTCGCCATCCACGCGTTGTGGTTGCACCGGTCTGCGCCCCACTTTTGGTTTCGTGCCGCGCACCGGCGCGATGGCGCTCTCCTGGACCATGGACAAGCTCGGCCCGATTTGTCGCACCGTCGAAGATTGCGCCCTCGTTCTCGACGCCATTTACGGGCCCGATGGACACGACCGCACCGTTCACTCCGCCGCTTTCAATTGGGACGCAAATTTAGATTGGCGAAAATTGCGCGTCGGCTATCTCAAATCTGATTTCGAACGCAAGCCCGGCGAGCAGCAGGAAGCCCCGAAGGAAGAGCCCGCCGCAACTCCCGAAGAACAGAAGAAGCGCGAAGAACAAAAGAAACGCCGCGAGGCCGGGCGTGCTCGCGCCGAATACGACAGAAAATTCAATGACGCAGCGCTGGCAAAACTTCAGGAAATGGGCGTAAGACTCATCCCCGTCGAAATGCCAAAATTTCCTTACGACGCCATGGTTACCATGCTGACCGCGGAATCGGCCGCCGCCTTCGACGATCTCACGCGCACCGGCAAGGACAAACTCCTCACCTCCCAAAAGGACTACGACTGGCCGAACGCGTTTCGCACCGCCCGCCTCATCCCCGCCGTCGAATACATCCAGGCGGCCCGCGCGCGAAAAATGGCTATGGAAGCGGTCGCAAAAGTTTTTGATGGAATTGATGTAATCGTCGCGCCGACCAACGGCGGCCAGCAGTTGGTCATCACCAATTTAACCGGCCATCCTGCCGTCATCCTGCCGAATGGCTTGCGCGGAAACGATGCGCCCAAATACCCTTCGGAAGACGTCACCGATTTCCAGAACGCCGGCGGCCCGGGAACTCCCGCAAGTCTCACGTTTCTCGGAAACTTATACGGCGAAGCGAAGCTGCTCGCCTTCGCGCGCGCTTATCAGGAAGCGACCGGCTTCCATCTCTTGCATCCAAAATTGGAGCCCTAACCCGGGCGCAGTCGAACGAAGAACAACTGGATCGCGCTACGATCCCTTTTGAATGGGATAGCCCTTCTCCGCCCAGTCCGCTGCGAAACTGGTGGGAAACACGATGACTCTCATCTTTTTGAATCCCATTTTATCCAGCGCGCTATACGCCGGACGGATGTTCGGGCATTTGTCGAACGGGCAGCACCCGCAATAAATCACCACCTCCGTCGTTCGCGGCAGCGTGTCCGCCCACTTTTTTAAATCCGCGAGGCCTTCTTCCGTCGAAGCCGTCCCATGATAGGAAGCGCCCGGTATGTGCCCGCCGGCATACAACGAGCGAAATCCAACATAAATCACCGTCGGCACGCTCAAACTCTTGTCCACGAGTTCATGCGCGAATTTCGCAGGTTGTACCAGTTGCGAATCGGCCCACGGATCGGCAGTTTTCCTCTCGTCTCCACGAATTCCCGGAACGGAGACGATCATCGCCGACGCCGCAATCATCGCGGTAAGAGCGGAAGCCACAAGAAGGTTTTGCAAACGTTTTCTTGCTGGCGCCATTGGAATCCTCCCGGGAACCCGCAATTCTTGCCCATCAATTTGTGGTTTCAAGCACCGGCCCCGCCTACTTCTTGTGGTCCGCGCGCGTGCGCTGCAGCTTGAGCGCCGTCGTGCGAAGTGTCTCCGGCACATTTTTATTTGTAGTGAGGCGCTTCAGGTCCACCGCGTTCAGCATGGGAAGCATGTGCAGCGTAACGTCCAGCGGCGTCTTGGGATTGTTGATCAAGTTCCGCACCACGGTGTAATTTTTCCGAAAAGTGCGATTGCCCGCGATCATCCTCAGAATCTCGTCGGTCAGGCTGGACATCGAAGCGAACGCCTCGACCTCCTGGTCCGTCAACCGCGGCGATTGCAGCACCGCGCGCTGCACCACCTTATTGCTGTCGCGGATCAGCGTGCGCCTCGCCTCCGACCCGCCCTTGATCGCGAACTGCACGCGCTGCGACACCGTCATCTTGGCGACCTGCTGGATCAGCGTCTGCCGCCTGACTACATCAGGTTCGGCCGCGGCTGCGGCTTCCGCGATCGCTGCTTCATCGAGCGGAACGCCCTCCCCGTGAATCTCGCGAAGCATGTTTTTCTGTTCCACCGTCAGCGAAGTCGAATGCTCGAGCGCCGCGGCCAGCGCCGGTGATTCGCTCACGCGTTCGAGTTCATCCATCAACGTCTGCACGCCCAGCGTCGAAAGATGCCGAACCACCGGCAGCAGGTGTTCCGCGGAACAGTTTTTGTTTTGCGCCATGGCGTCGCACACACCCGGCTTGTCGGCAAGATTCCTAGCCACGTAGGCGAAGAGCGCGGGCAGCGCCTGCTCCCGTTTCACTGCCTCCACGAAGGATTCCACTGGCAGCGACAGAATTGCGTCCTGCGCGCGCGAGGCGACCACCTCGTCCTGGTCGTTGGCGAGAACGGCAAGAATCTCCGCGCGGTCCGCGGGAGCCAGATGCGCCCCGCCGGTGCACACCGCCACCTTGCGCTCGCGCGTAGCGCGGCCGTGCCGCAGGTCTTCGAGAATTTCAGGGCTGAGCGCTTCCACCGGTTGCCTGCTTCAAATCCTTTCGGCTAAGCATCATTGTACCGGACGCGCCCGGCGCGCCAAGCGGCGGCATGGCCTGCCCGTTCAATTCCAGCAATACCGCAGAGGAGTCCCCGGCGGTCACCTCAAATTGCTGATTCGCAAAAAAATGGCGGGTCTCGCCGGCCGGCAGATCGGTGTCCAGAAGCAGCTTGTTGTCCGCGCTAACCAGGACGTGCGTGGGCGCTGACGTGGAGAGGGATAGATCGAGCGTTGCGGTGCTAGCTTGCAACGGTGCTTGCGCGACCGCCCCGGAATCCGCCGCCTTTTTCCCCGCACGATACGCGGAGTAGCGCCGCCAGCCATACCGCCCCGCGTAAAACAGTCCCGCCAGCACCAGCAGGATCCCCAGCACGGCCGCCGCGGGCAGCCACTTCGGCGGCGCTGGAATGCGTTCCTCGGGCTTTGCCGCCGCGGGCTGGGACTGGCTGCTGCGCGCCAGATCGTATTCGCTCAGCAGCGATTCCTCATCCAGGCCCAGGTAGCGCGCGATGGTGCGGATAAACCCGTGCCCAAACACCCCGCCGGGCAGCTTTTCCCAATCTTCATTTTCCAGCGCCAGCAGGAATCGCGTGCTGATGCGCGTGGACTTGGTCAGCTCCTCGATCGAAACTTCGCGCATCTCCCGCTCGCGCTTCAGCCGCTCGCCAAAATTTCCCCTGGCCATGAACCCGAACCTGTCCTCAGCTATTGTAATTGTAACCGCGTAGCGGGTTGACGCGGCGGGCGCGCGCAAAATCGCGGCGCAGGATCCCCGCACGGACTATAGGCGGACCAATCCCGCACTGTCAAACCAGTACGAAAGTAGGCGACGTAGGGGAGGGGCTTTGCCCCTCCCGCTCTTCGAATTAGCAGCCTAAAGCTCTTTCGATTCAGTTGTAGTGGCGGGTCTTCAGACCCGTTCGTTTTCCTTCCACCGGAACCGATCCTGCTTTCCCCGTCGTGAAATCGCAAATCGCGAACTTTCTCTTGACAAATTCGCAAATTGCGAATCCAATGGTGGCGAGGCCGCTCTTGCACGTCATCAGCCGCAAGAAGCTTTTGCAAGCCGCATCCGTGCACCAGGAACTCGCCGGCCCTCTCGATGTTTGGTATCGCATCGCCAGCAAAGCCCGCTGGAGCAGCCTCATGGAAGTCCGGCAAGTGTTTCCTTCAGCGGATGCTGTGGACCGATTCACTGTGTTCAATATCAAAGGGAATGCGTTCCGGCTCATCACGGAGATCAACTACCACACCGGAAAGGTCTTCCTGCGGCATGTCCTGACCCACGCCGAGTACAGCAAAGAAGGATGGAAAGAATGAGCACTCTCACGGCCAGCCCCGAATACATCGAGTTGCTCAAGAAATTCCCTCCCCGGGTGATTCGCACCGAGAAGGAAAACGAAGCTTGCACCGAGCTTCTATATGAACTGGACCGCCGCAGCAGGAAGCTCACCTCCGCCGAAAAGGAGCTTGCCGGCCTCTTGACCCTGCTGATCGAGGATTTCGAAGACCGCCACTACCAGCTTCCCCGCGCCAAGCCTCTCGAAGTCCTTCAATTCCTGATCGACCAGCACGGCCTCCTGCAAAAAGACCTCGCCGATGTCTTTGGCACCCCCAGCATCGTCTCCGAAGTCCTCAGTGGCAAGCGCGAACTCAACAAAGACCACATCAAGCGCCTCAGCCGCCGCTTCCACGTCTCCCCCGAATTGTTTTTCTAGCGCTCTCTCCTGCCTCAGCGGCCCGCTTCCACTTCTCAGTAATGAAGAGTAGGATGCAAATCAAAAGCTTATCCTATGAATATTGCCGACGAAATAATCGCCGTGCCGTCCGGAGCTCGCTTTCTTCGGGCGGACCTTCACATCCACTCATATGGGAGCTCCCACGACGTCAAAGACGCAACCATGACGCCCGAAGCCATCGTAAATACCGCGATTGCGGAATACCTTTCTTTGATTGCGATTACCGATCATAACGAAATCACGAACGTTCAGCGGGCTTTGGCTGCATCCGCTAGCAAGCCGCTGCTCGTTGTTCCAGGGGTTGAGCTCACTACGCCCCAAGGCCATCTGCTCGTGTATTTCGACAGTTACGAGAATCTGGAAGCATTCTACGGAAAGCTCACTTTCGCTGACCGGGGGAAACAAGAATCGCGTTGCCAGACCGGAATCCTCGAATGTCTGAATGAAATCGATCCGGCAAAGGGCTTCGCCATCCTTGCGCATGTTGACGGGGATGGTGGGTTCGAAACAGTTGTGAAAGGCTATCCGCCCTATAAATCCGATGTCATAGCGCATTCTGCGCTGCTAGCCATCGAACTGCACTCTGTCCAATCGCCGATATCGTATTCGGATTCAGACTCCGAAGCGCAGAGGGTGGAATGCGGGAAGAAGAGATACCTGAGGTTGGGACTCGGGGAGAAGCAGTATCTGGCACGAGTTCTTTTCTCCGATTCACACGCGCTGAGCGCTCTCGGGAAAAATGCCCAAGGCAATCGCAAATTGACTCGCATCAAGATGGATTCGCGCTCGTTCAACGGGCTGCGGGTCGCTCTGCAAGACGCAGACGCACGCATAAGGCTTGAGGACGAAATACCGCAATCAGTTCCTTACCTGCTAGGCATAAAATTGCAAGGGGGCTTCCTCGACGGCCAGACGATTCATTTCAGTAGGAATCTGAATTGCATCATCGGCGGACGGGGAGCGGGAAAATCCACTGCCTTCGAAGCGGCGCGAGTGATTGCTCCAAGGGAGAGCGGAAGCAACCTGATTGATTCGGAGGTTTGGCCTGAGATATTACACCTCGTTTGGGTTGACCAGGCGGGGCGGCAGCATACAATACTGAGACGCATTGGAGAGAGTCCCGAGAATCTGAGCGACCCGATAGTAGGCCCGGTCTCGTTCTCCATAGAATCCTACGGGCAGAGTGAGACAGCGCAGACCAGCGCCAAGGCCCAGCAAGACCCCGCCGTTCTCCTACGCTACCTTGACCAATTCACGAACATAACGGACGTAGGCACGCAGGAAGAAGAAGTCCGCGACCAACTACTCTCGAATCAAACTGAGATAGAAAAAGCGCAGTCACAGGTTTCGAGAATTCCCGAATTCAAGAAATTGCTGGCCAATGCGGAGCTACAACTCAAGGCCCTTGAGGTGGCACACGCCAGCGAGGTCGTTGCCCTCGAAAGAAAGGTAGCAGAGGAACGTACCATACGCGAATCCATTGAAAGACGGATCTCCGATCTGAAAAACGAAGTGGGCTCGTCATCGCTCGCGGAAATACTAAGCGACATACAGATGGCAGCAAAACCTGAAGACCTGAAAGTAGGTTCGGCGGAATTCACACAGATTGCGAAACTGGTCTCTGCCTTTGCTTTGGAAACAGAAAAGTCACACAGGGAAGTCACAAGCAAGACCAAGACTCTTTCTGACGGAGTCAAAAAGCAAGTCGATCAGTGGAAGGCCCGTGAGCGCCAAATCCTCACCGAGATTGAACAAAAGAAAAAGGAATTATCGGCAAAGGGCATCAGGCTCGACAGCATGTTTATCAAAAAGCTCGCGGCCGACGAGTCTAATTACCGCAAGTCGCTCAAAGTTCTTGCAGATTGGGAGAAAAAGTTGCGCGAGCTTCAAAAAGTCCGAGAGGAACTACTCAAGAAACGCCTGGAAGTAAGAGCTCTGATATCGAAAAATAGGATGGCCTTTGCCGTAAAGGCGAACCAGACCCTCAAGAACGCGCTGACAGACCTATTCGTCAATGTGAAGTTCATCGAAAACGCTTTTTCTCCCGAGGCGGAGCAAATCATCACAGAAGCGATGAATTGGCGCACTTCCCAGGTGCCACGGGCGGCTTTGATAGTGGAGCAGGTCCCGGTGCCTCAACTTTTGACCGCCATAAGAAAAAATGACCCAAACGCGATTCTGAACGTCGTAGGTCCGGATAGTACGAAACCGTTCAGCAGGACTGATGCACTGGAAATGTTGAAGACCATCGCGCAGCCACCGCACATCTTCAGATTGGAGCGATGCTTGTTCGACGACCGGCCCAGGATTACCGTCACTAAGAAGGTCGTGCAGAAGGGCGGGGCCGTCAACTATCCGTCAAAGGATTTCTCCAAGCTCTCTCTAGGGCAGCAGCAGTCAGTCCTATTGGCCCTAATGCTCTCATCCGAGAGTAACGCTCCCCTGATAATCGATCAGCCGGAAGACAACCTCGACAGTGAGTTCATCTTCCATTCGTTGGTGCCCGTCTTGAGAGCAGCAAAAGAACGTCGCCAAATCATAGTAGTTACCCACAATCCAAACATTGCAGTCTTGGGCGACGCTGAACTCATCGTGGCCCTGAAGAGTACGAGCGATAAGAGTATGGTGGTTGCCAGTGGCTCAATCGATGAAGAAAATACAAAAAAATATGTCTGTCAAATCTTGGAGGGGGCAGAGGAGGCATTTAGACGACGCGCAAAAATGTATGGAGTGATATAGGCCCTCCAGAAAACTGCAACCTTCAAACCTGTATCCTGCCGGGTGCCCCATACGCGGTTTTGTGCGTGTGGAGGTTTTGACTTTTCTTCCGCTTTTTCCTCCCTCGCAATTTTCCTGAGATTTTCTGCGCTCCGATTCGGATCGCCTATTCTTCAAATTCAATCTTCAAACCTCTAACCTGCAAACCTTTCAACGCTTTACGAGTCCATTCGAATGCTAACGAAAAAAGTATTTGACACATAGGGTACTTCTATGGTAGTGTTTTCTAGGA
>Ga0207032_1048_pt2 | contig 36384 bp, 26 predicted proteins | sample Alteio_BWMinCont_38_FD_153308 | JGI IMG/M metagenome (GOLD analysis project Ga0207032, IMG submission 153308) | Enriched cells from forest soil in Barre Woods Harvard Forest LTER site, Petersham, Massachusetts, United States -... | ecosystem: Environmental > Terrestrial > Soil > Temperate forest >... | reverse complement strand
ATTTGAAGCACAACAAGCCATATATGCAGATATACAGAGCCTGCTTACGGCTGCCATTGCAGATTTATCTCAGCCTACAAAGGCAAATGCGATTGTCCCTGGATCTGATGACCTTATTTTTTCTGGAAATATTGCTCAATGGCTGCAAAATGCCTGGATACTCAAAGCCAGGTATGATATTCACCTTACTAAAATGGACGCCAATGGTTCTTCTACCAAGGCCCTTGCGGACCTGACGAGTGCAAATGCTACCAGCAGTGCTAATGATATGTTTGCGGTATTCGGTTCACAGAGTTCCAACAACAATCCATGGTATTCATTCCAGAACCTGAGAACAGGATATGTATTGATGTCGAAACCATTCATTAATAAATTGAAAACCACCCTTGATCCTCGTTTGCCATTTTATGCTACCAAAGATACTGGCGGTGGGTATAGCGGTTCTCCGGTTGACCCCGATTCTGCCAACGCCTCGGCATCTGACGTCGGAACTTACCTTGCAGGAATGACCGCCCCCATACCCATGGTAACTTATGTAGAGGCGGAATTTATCTCTGCAGAAGCTAATTTCAGGCTTGGCAATATCGGAGTTGCCGCTGCTGCATATAATACAGCTGTTGCAGCCAGCGTATTGCAGGTAACCGGAACTGCTATCCCGGCAGCTTTTAAAGCATTAGTGGGTAATGAAACAGCCGGTACCATAACGCTGGCCAAGATTATGGGACAGAAATACATCGCCCTGTTTGGCCAGTTTGAAGTCTGGAACGATTGGCGCAGAACCAATCTGCCTGCACTCAACCCATGTGCGGCAGGACTTGTAAATGTTATTCCACTGCGGTTGCCGACGGTACTAGATGAACGGCTTTATAATAAAAACGCCGTTGTAGTAGAAGATATCACCAAACCGGTTTGGTGGGATCAATAATAATTTAGTTAGTATTTAATAATTGGTTAAGCCCCGGTGATGAATTTCGCCGGGGCTTTATTTTGATCTAATTATAAATTTATTACTAATATGTTTCATGCATTCAATTGACAAAAGTCAAATTTTATTTTATTGATCACCATTATATTTGAAGCATGAATCCTGATTATACAACTCCCGAGGAAGCAGTAAAGATTGTAGAAAGTGGCGAACGTGTTTTTTTACATGGAAGTGGTGCTACACCATTGATTTTAATCAATGCCTTACTCAACAGGGCATCCGAGCTTCATGATGTAGAACTGACGTCAATAAGTACGTATGGAGAAATTAACTGGAACCGGCCAGAAGTGCTTAACAGTTTTAAGCTGAATTCTCTTTTTGTATCGGGTAATATAAGAGGGTGGGCCAATAGCGAATACGGCGGATATGTCCCAATTTTTTTAAGTGAGATTCCCCGGTTGTTTGACCGCAAAATTTTGCCTCTGGATGTTGCTATTATACAGGTTTCCCCACCTGACCAGCATGGATATTGTACCCTTGGAACATCTGTGGATGCTGCCTTAAGTGCTGTAAGAAATGCAAGAAAAATTATTGCCCATGTGAATCCGAGAATGCCCCGGGTTTTGGGCGATGGATTTGTTCATATTTCTAAAATTACAACAGCTATATGGCAGGAATCAGAGTTGATAGAAGAGGATTATTCTTCCAAAGCAGATAATATCACAGATCAGATTGGAATGCATATCGCAAGCCTTATTGAAGATGGTGCCACACTGCAAATGGGCATAGGCGCCGTACCGGATGCCGTACTTAAATGTCTGACCAATCATAAAGGCCTGGGTATCCATTCTGAGATGTTTTCAGACGGTATTCTGCCACTGGTTGAAAATGGATCTATAACCAACGAATTCAAGAAGATAGGGCAGGGTAAAATTGTATGCACTTTCGTATTAGGAACGCGTAAGATTTATGATTTTGTGGATAACAACCCGGATGTAAACTGTATGGATGTGGCATTTGTGAATGATTCAGATATCATACGCAGAAATCCTAAAGTGATTGCCATCAACAGTGCCATTGAAATTGATATTACGGGCCAGGTATGTTCCGATTCAATCGGGACCTACCAATATTCAGGTATAGGAGGACAAATGGATTTTATGAGAGGCGCCTCGCTTTCAGATGGAGGCAAACCAATCATTGGTATGCCATCAACTACCAAAGACGGGAGATCTAGGATTGTGCCCCTCTTAAAACAAGGCGCAGGGGTGGTTACAACCAGGGGGCATATCCATTATGTTGCTACTGAATATGGTGTTGTAAACCTGTATGGAAAAAACATGGACCAACGTGCAAAACTGTTGACAAGTATCGCACATCCTGATCATCGTGAAGCGCTTGAGCGGGCTTACGAAGACAGGTTTGAACAGATGGTTAAAATTCTCTGAAATTCATAAACCTGCCAGCTTTAGTACTGCTGCAAATGAAACTCCTGAAACTCCTGAAAGTCATGTTTTAAGCTGACTTTAATCATTCATAAACATTGCAAGCCGGCGTAATTTTGGCTCGCTAAATCAATGATTATGAAAAACATATTAATCCCCACGGATTTTTCTCCAAATGCGCAATATGCCATCAATTACGGAGCGGAAATGGCTGATAGAATGAACGCCTCGATTACGCTTCTCAATGCCTTCGATATCCCGATTTATGCTGACCAGTTATATTTTGAAAGCGATACCATTTCGAACTGGGAAAATGATTTTACAAAGATGCTTCATGATATTGCCGGCGAGATCCTTAAAAAGCATCCCGGATTAAAGATCAACACGATATCAAAATTTGGACAAGCCGCTGACGTGATCCTGGAACAGGCCACCGGGTTTGATCTTATTATTATGGGAAGTAAAGGTCATGGAGATATTGGCGATGTTATATTTGGGAATGTTACCTCAGATGTCGTTAATCAATCAAAAAAAAATATCCTGGTTGTGCCGCCCGAGGTTGAATTTACGCCCGTTAAAAATATCGTTCTGGCATGTCACAAAGAATCTCTGATATCTGAGCGGATTGTAGCAAATATCCAGGAATATGCAGACATTTTTGGCGCAAAACTGAACCTTCTGAATGTGATGACAGAAATAGCCGAACCTGTTAATGCCGTCTATGCAGAGGTTGATAAAATTAAAGGCCATTTTTCAGGAATTGAAACTTCTGTTAATGTGATTGCATCAAATAAAGTTGTTGATGGTATCAATAGGTTTTCTGACCGGATTAAAGCAAATATGGTAGTTATTGTGCCTGATAAACATAGTTTATTTGAGCGGATATTTACGGAGATTCATACAAACCATATTCTTAAAGTAACCCACCAGGCCCTTCTTATTATAAAAAAAGGCTGAGATGGATGTCTTCCCATTTCTGTAATTGATGAAGGTGTTGGTATACAGCTAATTGATCAGGAAAAGTTGTTCAGCGAATTTTTCAGAGCCAGTAATGTTGAAAATAATGAAGGTACGGGCCTGGGATTAAGTATTGTAAAGAAGTATGCGGAACTGCTCAATGGCAGAATTGATTTTGAAAGCCAGCCAGGTAAGGGAACACGGTTTTAATTTTTATTGAAAATCAACAGCCAGTTGCCTGACAGTTTTTGGCAAAGGAATTTTAATTCCTTTCATAGGTTCTTCTTTTACCAGCAATATTTTCCCGGTTTCCCACATTTGCATAATCAGAATGGCAAGATTTTCACGTTCTGTCTTGAATTCATTCCTGATCAGTTTGAGATATTTTTCTGATTCTCCAATATCGTGCTTTATATGATTGTATTTCAATGCTTTTAGTGCCATATTCAAATCCAGCCATTTGCCAATTACCTCCATGATATTCTTCATCCAGGCAAGACTTTTTTTATCATAATTATCCGTATTGATTTCAGAAAGAAACCTGAGATTGTAATTAAAGTCCTTTAATGCTTTTCGCAGATCATGTATCCTTTCTTTTTTTTCAATATTTTCATGATGTAGCATCTTATCTATTTTATGAAACTGGCAACGCAGGTATTTTTCAGCTCTGGACCAGCTTAATTTTCGTAATGAATCCTTTACCGCACTTTGAGATTCGGTTATTAAACTCTTTTTTATTTTGTGAAATTCTATTTTGTTTGCCTGGTTACCAGGGGGCAATTCTGATTTATAAGGAATATTTAATCCTTTGGCGCAGCTTTTGGATAATTTCAAAACTACCTGCTGGTTGCGAATATGCCCGAATTGCTCATAAGAAGCTTTCCACGGCGCCATATACAATCTGTAAGGGAAGTCACTATCGACCGAAAGCAAAAGCCTGTAGAACGCCTTTAAGCGCTTAATGCTGACGCGAAGGTCATGGATGTTTTTTTCATCCGGATGCTTCATTGCCATTGCGGATTGATTACTTGCTTTCCGTATGAGCTTTTTAAACCGATCATACATAAGATCTTTATTCATTTATTGGTGCTCATCTGAGATTTGAATATGAAGTATAACAATTGGATAAATCATTTGGAGGTTAAAGCCACACAAATATTCAGAAAAGGAAACCGGATATGGCTTGACCAAAATCATGTCTCAGGGTAATTTGTATTATTTAATTGTTATTCTTCTGTTAAAATATTGCGCTAAGATTGAAAAAATAATAAAGGATAAAATGGTCCTTTATTAAAATTTAGTGTTATCTTTGCATCATAAAAAGAATAGTTATGTTTTCAAAGGCATGTGAATATGGAATCAAGGCAGTGATATTTATCGCCATAAAATCGAAAGAAGGTGTTCGTGTGGGTTTGACTGATATTGCAGCGCATATCAATTCACCGGTTGCTTTTACGGCTAAAATTCTGCAGAATCTTAAAAAGCATGAGATCATCCTTTCGTTGAAAGGCCCAACCGGCGGCTTCGAAATCCCACCGCAAGAATTGGATAAGATCATGCTCCGCCAGATAGTTTCAGCTATTGATGGCGATGCTATTTATAATGGCTGCGGATTGGGATTCAGCAATTGCAATGAAAATAAACCCTGTCCGGTTCATTATAAATTCAAAGCCATCAGGGAAACATTAAAACAGATGCTGGAGACTACATCCCTTGATGGTTTATCTAATGACATAAACCTTGGAATAACATTTTTAAAACAATAATGGTATTGTGTATAACTAATTAAAAAAGAATAATATGGGAACTTTAATTTCAAAAAGTGTAGGAGAATTTGTTGCAGAAGATTATCGGACTGCTGCAGTGTTTCAAAGATATGGAATTGATTTTTGCTGCAAAGGCGGCAGAACCATTGATGAGGTTTGCGAGCAGAAAAATATATTTGTTGAAGAATTGATGGATAACCTGGTGAAAGTATCAAAACTGGACGATCAATCAGTAACAGATTTTCAATCATGGCCACTGGATACATTGGCGGATTATATTGAAAACAAGCATCACAAATATATCTTAGAAAAAACGCCTGCATTGCGTCAGTACTTTGACAAACTGTGTAAAGTACATGGGAGCCATCATCCTGAATTATTTGAGATAAATGAACAATTTAATGCATCTGCCAATGAACTGGCAGACCATATGCAAAAAGAAGAAATAATTCTGTTCCCATATATCAGAAATATGGTTGAAGCGCAAAAAAATCATGATAATGCCGCAAGACCGGGATTTGGTACGATTCAGAATCCAATACAGATGATGATGGAAGAACATAATGTAGAAGGCGAAAGATTTCGTAAAATGTCATCATTAAGTGAAGGATATAATCCACCTGCAGACGCCTGTAGTACTTATAGAGTGGCTTATGCCATGTTGAAAGAATTTGAAGACGATCTGCATTTGCATATTCATCTTGAAAACAATATTTTATTTCCTAAAGCCATTGAAATGGAATTGAATTAATCCCAGCCTCAAGCGGGGAATAAAGGGGATGATTTTTAACAAAAATCACAGTAAGTGCATGTTATGAATGCATTTGCTGTGATTTTGTTTATAAAACGCAGTATTACCTGTATTCACTACGATAATCAAATGGGAGAGGTTGTAGTTATTTCTTTGTAATAGAACAAAATAACAGCTCTGAATCAAACTTGTAAATTTATTCGTAGTTTTATCAAATGAAATTATGGATACTATGCCTGGTTTGATGATACGTATTGCAATACTTTTTGAACTGGCTCTTATTACTACTACAATTGCAAAAGCCCAGGATATACCGGGGTATAACATGAGCAATTATGCCGGAGTATCGGGGATTGATATACAACCGGCATCTATTGCCGACATGCGTTATAAGCTGGATATCACTGTGGTTGGTGCCGGAATTGATTTTAACAACAACTATATTTCGGTGTACAGCAAGTACATACTGGACAAGAGTATTTTTCAGACGTATCAGGGCAATTTCAACGCGCATTTTTTATCTGAAAACACGAGTCTGCAAAATGTCGAAGTCGGACTCAATACTTATGTCCAGTTGCCATCCATTGCATTAAGTATTACAAGGGATATTTCGGTTGCTTTTACATGCAGACTGAGATCTCTTCTGAATATTGATAACCTGAGTCCACAACTGGCACATCTGATGTATACAGGACTAAGCACAAATGACCCTTCAAATCTTCGTTATTTTAATACTTCACTTAAAGATAACACATTTAGTTTTAACCAGATGTCGTGGTGGGAATATGGTATAGATTATGCACAGGTAATAAGTAGCAGAGGACATCATTTTTTCAAAATGGGCGTTCGGGGCAAACTCGAAGCTGGCCTGGAAGCTGCATTTCTGAAAGCACAGACGCTCAATTACAATTGGAAAAACAATGATACTTTGAGTTTGTATAATTCTACTTTTCTTCAAGGCCATACGGAAAATCTTGTAAAAGATTTGAATGGGAATTTTAATGCAGGAAAAAGTCTGGGAGATGTATCAGCTATTTCCGTTGCTATGGATATTGGTTTTGTGTATGAGTGGCGACCAGATTATTATGACTGGGGCTATCGCCTCAGAGGTAAATATAGAAATGACAAAAGAGATCTGAATAAATACAAAATAAGATTGGGAGCTTCTTTACTTGATATTGGTTTCATGTCCTTCCAGAAAGGGGATAATGCCTATAACTTCAATGCAAATAAAACAAACTGGGATGTAAACGCACTTCGCTTCGGCCCCAATAAATTATATAGCTTAGATACAATTATTGCCAATAATCTTGGACGTGCGGATACCAGAAGCTATTTTCATATGTATTTTCCTACTACTTTCAGTCTCCAGGCGGATTATAATATTTACAATGATTTATATGTAAATGTTACTACCTATACTGTCCCTCAGTTTATGAATGTTACCAGCCAGGTACATGGTTTAAGTTATTATACAGTAACGCCTAGATGGGATTATAAATGGTTTGGTTTTTTTCTTCCTGTTGGGGTTAATGGTTATGGACAAACAACTTTTGGAATGACCCTAAGACTTGGTCCGCTGATTGTTGGAACCGGGAATGGCTTAAACCTTTTGTTTACCAATAATATCTATGGGTTAAATGCTTATGCGGCGCTCAAAATACCAATATTATTTGAGGGCTCCAGCAAGTCTAAAAAAGACGTTTGCCCTACAAATGGGTTCTGATTTGGTCTTATATATCTTATTTATATTGCGGATATTTTTCACAGATTTGAAAATGTTTTTATCAGAAATACGACAGGATATTGAAGCCTTATCGAATAACATTTTGTTGTTTGAAGAATCAAACTTCTCAGGTAGGACAGAAGCTATGGATGATATTGATTTCTATATCATTGACCGGATTGATTCGTTGGTAAATAAACTTAAATCGCATTCTGAGCTGGCAGAATTAAAACAGCTTGCTGAAAATCTAAGGTCAAGGCTGGAAGAGATTGACAATAATCTTTTTATTCACCTTCGATCAAGTATCCGATCAGCCAATTTATCGGGTATCGCTTTTAAAAATGCTATTGATAAATACCTTGCAAATAGTCAGTTTCTGAATCAAGATGAAATGGGGTATGACAACCTTGATTTATTGGTAAATGGGATATTTTCCTTTCGGGCATTGCCTGATGAAACAATGGAACGGGAAACTGAAATGGTGTTCTTTCAAAAAACGCCTGCAAGAATTATTTTTGAATTGGTAGAGAAAGCCCATTTCTCTGAATCAGATGTTTTTTATGATTTGGGATCCGGCCTGGGACAGGTTTGTATGCTTGTAAATCTGATGAGTGGGGTAATATCAAAAGGTGTAGAATTTGAGCCGGAATTTTGCAATTACGCGCGCATTTGCTCCGCCGAGTTAAATTTAAAAAATGTGGAATTTATTAATGATGATGCACGATTTGCAGATTATTCAGATGGAACAGTTTTCTTCATGTACACACCCTTTACTGGAGGAATTTTAGAAGATGTAATGAATATTTTGTATATAGAATCGCAAAAGAGAATGATAAGGTTATTTACTTACGGGCCATGTACGCTTGATATTGTCCGAATAAATTGGTTGTCCGCAATAAAAAATGATAGCCGAAACCCAAACAAATTGAACGAATTCAGGAGTTTTGACCGGCGTCAATAAGTATCTTAGTCCTTGATTATCTTCTCTGTATTGGAGCCAATTTTCATGAAATAAACACCTTTTTCCCATGTCGATATGTCCACCTTGTGGAAGTCGGTTTGAAATGGGAGCCATATATTTCTATAAACTATTTCTCCTATAACATTATAAATCACAAGTTCTTCTCGGGACGTGGTATTGAATTCTATATTAATTAGAGTGTTTGCAGGATTAGGGTAGATCATAAGGCCTGGATTATTTGTACTTAAGCCTTGTATTCCCGAAGTCAATTCACTTAATGGACGTTTCCACACATTCGAATCTTCAGTCCCTGCAAAAATGGTCGACCCAACAATGTACAACGACCGGACATCCGTTTGGGGCAAACCTGTATTTACCGGTGTCCAGGTGGTTCCTGTGTTTTTTATAATAAATACGCCGCCTTTTCCCTTGCCGCCGCCCGTTCCACCGCCTGTTCCATTATGTTTCCCACCCCCGCCGGTAGCGGCAAAAATATGCGATCCATTAGTAACCAGGGCCCAGATATGGTTATTGGTTAAGCCTGAATTTACGGCCTGCCAACTGTTTCCATTATTGGAAGACATATAGACGCCATTGCTATTTGTTCCCGCATATATATATGATCCGTTTATGGTTAAAGCATTCACTGAGTCACTGTTGAGGCCATTATTCACAGCATTCCATGATTTTCCAGTATCAGTAGATAAAAATATGCCACCACCATTGGTTCCGGCAAAAATCTGTGTTCCATTTGTGGCTATGGAGACCACAAAAACTGTACTTAAACCCTTATTTATGGCGGACCAGTTTGACCCATTATCAGAGGAAATAAAAACACCGGAATTAGTCCCTGCAAGCACATAGGTGCCAGTGGTAATTAAGACATTGATGTCCAAGTTAGTCAATCCTTTACTCACAGGCGTCCAGTTGCTGCCCTGATCAGATGATAAATAGACCCCATTGCCATATGTTCCGGCAAATATGTAATTACTGTTTGCCGTTATTGATTTTACGGATTTATTAGTCAGCCCGGAAGCTGCTACTGCCCAGTTATCACCATTATCTGTTGATAGAAAGGTTCCTGCGCTATCGGTGCCTGCAAATAAATAAGAACCGTTATTGATAAAGCAATTTACCCCGCCAGAATTGGGACTGCTGGTTTTTTGCCATTGGGCCCTGCCAAGAATTGTACAAAAAACAAGTAATGATGTAATTATGACCTTTTTCATAGCATTATGATCTTTTAGGAGTACAAATTTATGCCATTTTATACTGATAAGCTGTAGCTAATTCCATCACTTATTTTGTAGCCACAGAAGTCAGTTCTTCTTTCGGATCAGGCTTGCCCTTACCTGTATTTAACAGGCTCAATAAACTATCTTTAACATATCCGCCCCACGCATCTGCACAGGCATCAAAGCATTCCAGTTCAGAGACCAATCCTTTGTGTGTAAATTCTACCTGTGTTCTGTTATTTATGGTTGAAATGTTCCAGATCAATTGGGTGTCATTCCACTCCTTTTTGTTTTTAAGCCAATCCTTATTGCAGTCGGTCACATACCATGCTATTTTTTTTGCTGGAACCAGTTCTGTTACTTTTAATGTTATCCAAACCTTTCCAAAATGAACTGTAAAACTATCGTTCAGTTTTTCATTTTTACCATCCATATTTTCGGTCCACCATTTCGTAACACTGTTGATGCTGCGGTATGCCTCATCTGGCGTCGTAGTTGTTAAAATAATTGTATGATAATCACTTGCATTCATTTTTTTTGATAAAGCGTCCTGGTAAGAATTCCTTCCACCTTTTGGGTTTGGCTCTCCTTTGCCTTTCATGATCAGGTCATGTAAGCTACCCTGTGTATAATTAGTCCAGGCATCGTGGCAGATATCATAGCACTCGTAAGCAGGAACCAATCCTTCGTGTGTGAATTTGATCTGTGTTTTGCCATCCTTTTCGGAAATCTCAAAAATGATCTTTGTGTCTTTCCATTCACTCTTGTCTTTTGTAAAATCAAAATGATTGTCCGTCACCAGCCAGACTACTTTCTGATTGGGAATAACTTCGATCAATTTTATGTGACAATAATGGACATCTTCATAATGATAGTCAAACTCATCATTAAGTTTTTCAGTGCCGCCTTCGATTTCTTCTGACCACCAGCCTCGAGGGTTATTGATGGAATTGAAAGCGACTTCGGGAGTCTGGTCAACCAAAATGGTTGTGGTAAAATCTTGTGTTTCCATTTTATTTTGTTTAATTTTTTGAGCCACTAAGACACAAAGACACTAAGGTTTTCTTTGTGCCTTCGCGCCTTTGTGGCAGGTTAATTTAAATTTTATCCAGCAAAATCATTGTTCAGGCTAAAACCAGTTTCTGCCCTTCACCCGTTGTAATTAAACTTGATAAACTTTGATGAACAATAGAGGACCATGCATTTGAGCAGGCATCAAAGCACTCTATATCAGGATTCAATCCGATGTGTGAGAAACGAAGTTCCGTTTTTTCCGTCCTTCTCAGTAATTTCAAAACTGATTTTTGTCCCGATCCATTCATGAGCATCTTTTGTGAAATTGAGATTGCTGTCGGTTATCAGCCATACCACTTTCTGATCAGGGATCATTTCAACTACCCGCTGTTTTGAAAAATGAATATCCTTATAACGATAAGTGAACTCGTCATTCAGTTTAGTAGAACGGCCTTCAATATCGCCCGACCACCATCCACCGACATTATTTATCGCATGGAATACTTCTTCCGGAGATTTGTCAACCAGAATGGTTGTGCTAAAATCTGATGTTTTCATTTTATTAATTATTTTAGGTCTTATAAGCTGAATTGGACATATCCGAAGTTAATATACTCTCTGATAATGGATGATATGCACGCCGGATTTTAATTGTGTACTATCTACATATTTAAGTGAGCGAGGGGTTTCCAGGTTCAATTTGTCGAAAAGGCGCACGCTACCCTTACCGGCGATGAATGGCTGCATGCAGAAATAATAATCATCAATCAGGTTCATTTCTGTTAAAGCCGCAACCAGGGTCGGACTTCCAAATACAATTAACCCTCCTTTGCCCTCCTGTTTATAGGAGTTAATATATTCAACATCAATATTTGGTAAAATAGTCGAGTTGTTCCATGTCGTTGTTTTCAAAGTGGATGAAAATACTACCTTAGATATATCAGTCAATACCTTCGCCATTTTCATCTGCCATTCAGTAGCATTTTCTTTATTCAGCCTGGGTGGCCAGATGTTCTGGAATTGTTCAAAAGTGTTGCTGCCAAAGGCAACTGTGCTGGTATCTGCCAGAAGATCGTGGGTAAATTCAAAGAAATCGGCATATGCAATGGTATATTTAGCGTCTGCAAAGCCGTCTGGCGTGACGTTTATTGAACTGATTACTTTTCCCATTTTGTTTTCTGTTTTTATCCGATAAATTTAACACCACAAAATTATTGTCTTAATATGACCTGGAAAGGGTGTTAAATAGACTTCTTAGTGGGTTGATTTGGACATAATGAATTTGTATCTTTGCTGAAAAAATACATTCCGCTTACCTTCTCCCTTGGGAGAAGGAATCAGGATGAGGCAAAAGCAATGAAACACGTAACTATAGTTGTACCTGAGGGGAATGCCGTCATTGCCTGCATAACAGGCTCGTTTCATATTATGAGCACCGCAAATGCATATTGGCAGAAGATGGGAAACAAGCCCAGGGTTGAAATTTGCATTGCAGGTTTTATGAAAGAACTGAAATTAGACTCCGGCTTTCTTTCAGTTTTTCCTAAAAATATTGAAGAAGTCAAAAAAACAGACCTGATCATCCTGCCTGCTGCTCCTTATACGGATCATCTATTTGACGATAACAAAAATCTTATCAGCTGGATGACAGCGCAGTATAAAAATGGTGCTGAAATAGCCTCCATGTGTAGCGGTGCATTTTTGCTGGCCTCAACCGGTTTACTGGAGGGAAAAACATGCTCCACACATTGGGAGGTAGCGGAAAATTTCAGGCTCCTGTTTCCGGAAGTGCATTTACAAACCGACCAACTGATCACGGATGAAAATGGTATTTATACCAATGGAGGCGCTTATTCTTTTCTAAACCTGATGATCTACCTGGTAGAGAAATATTTTGACCGGCAAACAGCCATTTATTGCTCCAAATCTTTCCAGATTGAAATGGACAGGAACAGTCAATCTGAATTTGCCATATTTACAGGTCAGAAACGACACGGAGACGAAATAGTGATAAAAGCACAGGAATATATCGAGGCAAATCTTGAAGAAAAAATATCCATTGAATATTTGTCATCTAAGTTCGCGGTCGGTCGAAGAAATTTTGACAGGCGGTTTATCAAAGCCACGGGAAATACACCTATTGAATATGCCCAGCGTGTGAAAATTGAATCAGCTAAAAAGGCGCTTGAATCTACGCGAAAAACTATTAATGAAGTGATGTATGAGGTTGGTTATTCCGACGTTAAGGCATTTCGTGAAGTTTTCCGAAAGATTACAGGAATGTCGCCGCTTGAATACAAAGGGAAGTATAATAAAGAGGCGGTGGTTTAAAAGTTGGATATTCTGCATATCAGGAATTGAGGTTGATTATAGTTTGAATATCCGCGATAGCAGCATGTATCGTTCATACATAAAATGGCCGCGTTGGCGCATTAAAATTCCGCGTTCAGACATTATTCTGTTATCAGTGCATCCAAATACATAGTTTGCGCAGATTGAGTGTAAACGTTAAATTGGTAAATTTTTCGGTAATTAATTTTCAATTGGCATCCTTTCTGAACCTAAAATCCAATAACAATATGAAAAAAACCCGTCTCTTTTTATTTATCTCTATGACTTCAGTCATTTTTAGTACATCTTGTAAAAAAAATAGCACCATTACAAATGCAAACTCAAGTACAACGTCAAATGACATGACTGCAACAATAGAGGGTAGCGCATGGGCCTGCACAACAGCATTGGGAGCTTATGCCGGCGGCCCCTTGGTCATATCAGGAACAACAACCGACGGGCAGACGATAGTTTTAAATATAGGAGCATATAAAACAGGGGTATACAGCCTTGATTCAGGATCTGTAAGCAGCGCTACATACACGCCTAAAAATTCATCCAATTTTACAATATATGCAACAGGACTTAGCTCTAAAGCTACAGGATCTATAAACTTATTATCACTTGACACTTCAAATCAATTGGTTTCGGGTACTTTTAGCTTTACTGGTGTGAATGCCTTTGATAAATCAATTAAAAATATAACTAACGGGACTTTTACTAACCTCCCTTTTATAAATAAAACCCGATATGAATTTTCTGCAACAGTAAATGGGCAAAGCTTCAGTCCTAAAATCCCTGCAAGTGAAATTGGTGAGTTTACCTATCAGGGACAAATTTCAATTGATGTTAATTGCAGTCCCAATTTAATGCAGATTATTCTTCCCCAGAATGTAAAAACCGGTACTTATAATATTGGTTCCTCAGGCAACTTTCAGGCATCCTATTCACCAGCGGCATTAATTTATAAATCTACGAGCGGTACAATAACTATCACTCAAAGAAGTCCAACCGTAATTATGGGCACTTTTCAATATATCGCAGTAAATACCCAAAATTCCTCAGATATAGTTACAGTTAAGGGAGGAAGTTTTGTTTCACAGATCAATTAGGTATTTGATTTTGGATGTTTATATTCTAACCAGGAAATGTAAGAGGAAGTATAATAAGGAAGCGATGGTTAAGTAATAAAAATCTCCTTACTTTGCTGAACCAATGCATGACAACTTTAAAATATTCCTAAAGTATTTCATTGATTTCAATGAGGAAGAATTAGGCAAAATTGCAGCATGCTTTAAGCCCAGATCCGTAAAAAAGAATGATGTTTTACTTGCCCAGGGCGAGGTCTGCAATAAGTTTTATTATATCTCGAGGGGATGTATCAGGACGGCATTTATCACGAAGGAAGGACATGAAAAAACCAGATATGTGATGTGCGAGCCTTCCATCGGGACTGCATTAACAAGCTTTATTTCCCAAAAACCGTCCTTTGAATTTATTGACACACTTGAAGATACGGAACTATTGGTCATCAGCTACGAGGATTTTTATAAATTGAATGCTGAAATGATCAATTGGAAAGTATTCTATCAAAGAATATTAGAAATGGCTTATTCGTTTCAGAACAAAAAGATTGAAGGCCTGGTAACGCTTTCTGCCAAACAACGATATGAACTGGTACTTAAAGAGACCCCTTTTTTAGTCCAGCGTCTTTCTAATAAAATACTGGCATCTTATATTGATGTTTCGCAGGAAACATTAAGCAGGCTAAAATCCAGATAGCGTTTTTTGATCTATGTCAATGTCCGGTGATCTGAGGCAAGGTATTTTTGCCCCGTAATCAAATTCATTAATCACTTAAAACAAAAACAATGAGAAAATTAACTGTATTTAACTTCATGACCCTCGAAGGCTATTTTGAAGGCCCGAACAGAGGTGAATATGCCTGGCACCAACATCAGCAAAGCAGCGAAGAAACGGCATATGCTGAAGACAAGTTGCAATATGAAAACACACTGGTTATGGGTCGTGTTACCTATGACCAGATGGTAAGCTTTTGGCCCACGGAGAATGCCATTAACATGCTTCCGGATGTGGCAAGAGGAATGAATAAAGCGGAAAAAATTGTCTTTTCAAATTCAATCAAAAAATCAGACTGGAACAATACCAGGGTCATCGGCGGCAATATTGTGGAAGAAATAAAAAAGCTAAAAAGTACACCGGGTAATGATATGACCATACTTGGCAGCGGAAGTATTGTAACACAATTTGCTGAGAGTGGTTTGATTGACCAATTTCAATTCATGATAGACCCTATTGCCATAGGTAATGGCACATCCATATTCAAAGGCATAAAACATCAACTAAAACTTGAACTCATCTCAAGCAAAGCATTTAAAGATGGCGTGGTTGTGCTTACGTATAAACCTATATAAAACTTCGAGGGTCTGTGCCTTGCAGACCCTCGAATTGTCTCGTCCTCAATTTAGAGTCAAATGCTTAAATTTGCTAATCAATCAAATGCAAACCACTGAACATATTAAATATGGAAATCAAAAGAGTCGGCTCACAGCCCTCCAACAAAGGTCCCGAAGACTGGTTTACAGGTACTGTTCGTATTGATCCGCTATTCCCAGTAAATTCACCTGCCCGTGCGGCAGCAAACAGCGTCACATTCGAGCCAGGAGCCCGGACAGCCTGGCATACGCATCCCCTTGGTCAGACTTTGATTGTGACAGCAGGGATGGGCTGGGCGCAGCATGAAGGCGGTCCGGTTGAGGAGATTCATCCGGGTGATGTGGTCTGGTTTCCTGCAGGCGAAAGACATTGGCATGGTGCTTCACCGACAACGGCTATGACCCATATCGCGATCCAGGAAGAACTTAATGGCAGCACCGTAGAATGGATGGAAAAGGTGAGCGATGAGCAGTATAGGAAATGATTTCCCGGCTTCTCATCCTCAGTATTTCCCTTCTTCACTCTTACTCACAACTACAGTTGCAATGCTGTTGCCTAAAACATTGGTAGCGCTTCTTCCCATATCAAGCAAAGGATCAATGCCAAGGAGCAGGGCTAACCCGGCTTCAGGCAAATTGAAAGTGGCCAGTATCGCTGCTACTACTACAAGTGATGCTCTGGGTACACCCGCTATTCCTTTACTGGTAAGCATAAGCACGAAAAGCATACTTATTTGTGTGGCGAAATCAAGATGAATGCCATAGGACTGGGCGACAAATAGCGATGCAAAAGTCATGTACATCATGCCGCCATCAAGGTTGAAAGAATAGCCGAGCGGCAATACAAAACTCACGATCCTGGGCTCACACCCAAACCGTTCAAGTGCCAGCAATGTTTTTGGGAAAGCAGCTTCACTGCTGCTTGTGCTGAAGGCCAAAAGGATGGGCTCTTTAATATAGTTGAGCAGTCTTAAAATCCTTTTCCCGGCAAAAAGAGAACCCGCCAGAAAAAGGATGATCCACAAGAGAAAAAGCCCTCCGTAAAATTCCAGGATAAATATAAAATAAGTCTGTAATATCCCGGGTCCTTCTTTGGCAATTACGGCACATATCGCCCCGAAAACCGCTACCGGTGCCAGCATCATGATATATCCGGTCATTTTCAGGATAATATGAGAAATGGTATCGAACAACTGAGTGACGGCATGGCCTTTTTCTCCAAGCGCAGCTGTGGCGATTCCAAATAATATAGCGAACACAACGATCTGAAGTATTTCATTTCGGGCCATGGCGTCAATAACACTTGTCGGGAAAACATGATAGAGAAAATCCTTTACCGTAAACCCTGCATTCGACAGGCTATTGTGGTTGTCAAATGGCAAAGCCAGATGCATGGTTTCACCCGGTTTCAATACATTTACAAGCAGCATTCCGAGGAACAAACTGGTAATGGAAGCCGATACAAACCATAGAAGTGTTTTAGCGCCAATTCTGCCCACGGATTTGATATCTCCGAGCTTTGAGACTCCCACCACGAGTGTAGAAAAAACCAATGGCGCGATGATCATTTTTATCAGGCGCAGAAACAAATCACCCATCAAAGAAAAAGGCTCTAATTTCTTATCTATAACAGCCGTAGCTTTTTTTTGCCTGGCTGCCTGCAACACAATATCTTTCTGCAGGCTTTTATAGGTCAGGCTGTTTGTATCTGATATATTTTTAAGGGCCAATCTGTTAGATGCAATGCTTATTTGAGAAGCTGCAATTGTCGCGTTTTCATCACGAACATAAGTCCCATTCAGCCAGAATCCCAGTCCTATACCCAGAAGCAGACCCGCAAGGATATATAATGTAAGGCGATTGCTTTGTTTTTGCTGCTCCTGCATGGAATATTATAAAAAAGACAAAGTAAACGAAAAGAGACGAGAAAGCGGAGGGTGGCAAAGTCAAGTCAATAATGCACGGACAGATATCTTCGTTTTTGTTATTCAAATGGTGAGAAAATTTGAATTGCCTATATTTGGCGTCCGCTTATTAAATGGTATTCAGTATAGGATACCACATAATAGAAAAACAAATTGGAAAGATATATTCCCGATTATGATGTAGCCATTATCGGCTCAGGACCAGCTGGTTGTGCCTGTGCGCTGGCGTTGCATAATAGCGGTTTGCGTGTAGCGCTCATAGATAAAGAAAAATTTCCCAGGGATAAAATTTGCGGAGATGCCATACCCGGACAGACATTAAAGGCAATAGACAGAATTAATCCTGAATGGGGGAAATCATTGCGGGGATTTTCAGAAAGGGCTGAAATAAATTCATCGAAGATTTTTGCACCCAATGGTAAGGCGATTACGTTAAAATGGAAGATGCAGGCATACAACAGCAAACGCATCAATTTCGATAATTTCCTCATTAACCTTATTCGAAATGAAACTTCTACCATAATATTAGAAAACAAGAGACTAAATCAAGTAGCTATTGAAAATGAGCGGGTTATTTGTACTTTCCAGGATGGTGAGATGCTGAATTCTGGCATCATCATTGGCTGCGATGGAGCAAACTCTGTTGTTGCCCGGCAATTGGGTGGAAACATGCCATCGAAAGGCGATTCATCTGCTGCCGTTCGTGCTTATTATTCGGGTGTTTATGGTATAAAACCAGGTATTAACGAGTTCCATTTATTTAAGGAATTGCCGGGTTATTTTTGGATTTTCCCCTTAGATAATGGAATGGCTAATGTCGGCTTTGGTATTTCAGGAAATAATAGCCAAAAAAATGGCGATGCTGTAAATCTTCGCAATAATTTGAATAAAATCATTACAGATTATCCCGGCATTTCAGATCGTTTCAAGGGAGCAAAATTGCTCGGTGATACAAAAGGTTTCGGACTGCCTGTATGGAAGAATAAAACTCCATTATCCGGCAACAGGTATATGCTTTGTGGAGATGCCGCTTCATTAATAGACCCGTTACAAGGGCATGGCATTGACAAAGCGGTATGGAGCGGACTTTTTGCAGCAGAACAAGCTGTTAAATGCTTCAAAACCAATAATTTTTCTTCTCTTCAAATGTCAGAATACGATAAAAATCTCTACAAAAAAATTGGTTTTGAACTTGCCAGGAGTTCATTTATTCTAAAACTGATGACCAGGTTTCCCCGGCTCATAAATTCTTTTGCCCGGTTGGATACCAACCTGAAACTTATCAATTGGATGGCCCGAAAATTAAAAATATGAGGAGTCGGTAACGATCTCAAAAATCTATAAATTTTCAAACGATTCCGAGTTCGGTTTTCAGCCAATGAGAAATTGTTGTTCGATTCTCTATCCAGGCCTGCCAAACATTTTCTGACCATTGATTGATCATCTCGTTTCTGTCGGGTCCTGGTTTGGCTTTTAATACTTCTGCAACAGTTATGCTTCCTCTTTCAATGGGGAAAATAAACTGTGGCCATTCTTTCTTTTTTTGAGCCATTCGCATATGAGCCGATTGTACTTGTTTTCCGGAATAATTTTTTTCATGATGAAGATACAAGCCCATCAGGGCAAATGCTATTGCAATTGGTTTTGTTTCCTGGTTTGCATGCCGGGCACAGTAAGCGTCAACAATATACTGATGAATAAAAGCAGTGTCTCCGAGGTTAAGTGTATACATCGAAAGTTCGTAGTACAAATCCTGGTCGGTTCTTTGATCTGTTTTTAATTCGTCCATGGAATTGTCAATGTAGTTCCTTGCACAATAATTCCGCCGCGGTTGCCGATTTCAGTGGATCCGAAACGTGATGCAAATATATCAGGCAATGGCCTGTCGCCGGGAACCGAAAGCCATAGCCTGAGAAGATGACGTTTTTGTTCGGGATCTTCCCAGTCTTCAAAGCCGGTTCTATCGTGCAGAAGCGCATGGTTGTAAACAAACTGTATGTCACCAGGTGCCAGGTTCATGGAAAGATTTAGTCTGGGATCATTTGCCAGGCGATCAAACATATCAAGCGCTTCAACATGCATAGGTGTAAGCCGTGGCGCATCATCAAACCGTTGTGCAGAATCAATGTATTGGCGTTGGTAAAATACAGTCAGACACCCCTCATATAAAGTAAAAACTGGGATAAGTAAGTAGGGCAGCATGCCTTCAGGTACCTCACCTCTGCGGTCTGTTGCGATCGGTTGAAGCAGAATTTCCAGTAAATCAGGCCGATGCTCACGCATTTCGTTATAGATGGCGGAAGCACTTACCAATAAAGAAGTACCACCCTTTTTAGCTGTTTTCAGGCATAAAAGACCTACCACATCGGCAGAATCGGTGTGAAAAGTCTGACGTTCATTTGTCTGATAAATCCGGACATTCGGATCATTCCCTTTCATGCCTAAATCGCGAACATGGCCAAGCATATGTCCTTTTGCATTCTGAGATCTCGGGCTCCCGATATGACAACCCAAACCATAAAAAATAGTACCCGCTTCCTGCTCGTTGTATCGCGAAACAGGTAGTCCCCTGATCAGTGCAAAACCGCGACCTTTGATCAATTCATTGCGTATTGTTGCAAGCCTGGGAGCAAGTATCGGCAAAGGAAATTTTTCTTTATTGAGATTTGCTATATCCTGTTTAGCAGCGAGTAAGGGTTCAGCTGCAGCTTCCAGCTCTGTAATTTCAGCAGAACTGAGTTCCAATGTCCACTCACTCTTTCGCTTCTCCATGTCGGGGCCATACCATAAAGAAGATGTATTTTGCGGCGGGGGTAATATTTGTTCCGGGTTCGTCATATTGCAAATTTCTAAAAAAATGTGATTATTGAAATTTAGCTAAGCTTAAACTGCAATGCCACCGGAATTGAAATTAAAGTGGACGACTTTTTCAGGAATTCCACCGGCTGATGTATAGAAATTTACAGCGTGTTTGTCCACTTCATGGGCTTCTACGAAAATGTTAATAATGTTATGGCTTAGGCAGTGCTCTTTGAGAGAATTAATAAGTTTTTTCCCGATGCCCATGTGTTGAGATGTTGTTTTTACGGCCATATCATAAATATAAATTTCTGAGCAATCTCCTGAATACATTTGCATCTCGTAAGCTGTAATTCCTCCTATAACCTCACCATCGCTTATCGCTGCCAAAGCCACAAAAGAATCTTGTTTTAAAAGCTTTTCAAGCTGGGGATTACTTGCTATTTCGGTAGTTTTTACTTCAAAAACTTCATTAAAAAGCCGGATCAGATTTTGAAAAAATACCAGATCATCTTTTGTAAGTCGCTTGATATTAATTCCTTCGTGATTCAATGTGATTGCAAATTAATTAAATGTGCGTTCAAACCAGATTGTAAAATCAAAATTAAATAAAAAATTGAATAACGGGAGATTAAGCCCGACCAGGGAATATGGCTAAGCAATACTATTTTCTTGCGGAGACATCTTCGCTTTCCGCTAAATAAAAAACCCCGGCAGAAGTATTTCTGCCGGGATCTGATTTTATAAGTGCGATGGTTCGTATTTTACTTTACCGAAACCAGTTTTCCTGATTGAATGATCTGATTGTTGTTTACCAGGTTATAGTAATAAACACCCGCTACGAAATTTCCGGTTTCTATTGAAGTTGTTTGCGCAGTTATCAATGTGTGCAATACTTCTTTACCGAGTGAATTATATATCCGTAGTTCGCAATTTATCATTTGCCTGGCATCATTCAACCTGAATGACAGACTGGTTGAAAAAGGATTCGGGAATATGGTTGCGGCATTAGTATTGTTTCCAGCTTCAACCGGGGCAATTCCACTTTTTGGAGATATGGAAAGCGAAACATCAGAAGAAGTAGTTATCTGTGCACAGGAACCATTGATGACAACATAATAATTTGTGGCTGAATCAGATGCAGCCACGGGGTTGATTGTGAGCTTGTCAGAATCTGCGCCAGAAATATTGCCACCATTCGTTAGATTAGTAGTGCCTCTTTTCCATTGATATGTGAGACCGGTACCTGTTGCGCCGACAGAGAAGCTTACGCTACTTCCAAGAATTACCATTTGACTTAACGGGCTTGTGGTAATAACAGGCTTGGTGTTAATGGATAATGTTATATTTTTAGAGATATTATTTGACTGGCATGTGCCACTTATATCAACATTATAATTTGAAGCTGAATCGGCTGCGCGCACAGGATCAATGATCAGGACATCGGAAGTTGCACCTGATATATTTCCACCATTGCTAAGATTCGCAGTTCCGATTCTCCACTGGTAGGTGAGTGCGGTACCTGTTGCAGCTACTGAGAAGCTGGCAGAAGTTCCTAAACATGCTGATTGACTTACGGGTATGGTTATTATGAAAGGAGCAGTGTTTACAGTTAATGCAATATTAGTTGACGTTATATCCGGACCAAACGAGCTACTGATTACGACGTTATAATCTGATGCAATATCTGCAACTGCAACTGGGCTTATTGTAAGCTTATCAGAAGTTGCTCCCGTAATATTTCCTCCATTGGAAAGGTTTACACTTCCTTTTCTCCATTGATAAGAAATGCCGGAACCGGTAGCTGTTACTGAAAAGCTTACCGAACCGCCGGAACAAAGTGTTTGATCACCGGTTAATTTGGTAATTTTAACGGAGTCAGCCAAATTAGCTGTACAACCGGGGGGCATCGTAATCTTGACGGCTGCAGTCGTTAAAGCACCTGCTGTAGTCAGTAATCTGCCATTAATGACAACACCCGTATTTAATGCGCTTAAAGCTCCTGCATTACTGATAATTGTGCCTCTGAAAATAGAATAGTTATTAATTGAAACGGCTCCTTTTACTTTCCAGTACACATTTTTTGCCAGTGCGCCATTGGTTAAAATTACACTTGCATAAGTACTTGTTGTAAGGGCACCGTTGATCTGTATAACAAACACGGCATTTGAGTCCCCTTGCGCGTTTAAATAAACGCTATCAGTTAATACTGTAGCTGCATTCAAAACATACGTATGCGGAGTAAGAACCAGGTTGCTGCCGAATTTTGCCGGATAAAGTAACTCAATATCATAAGCCAGTGAGTCAAGATAATTATATGCTTTTGTCAAATCCGCGGCTGCCAGTTTTGTGGATGAATCAGGGATAAGATGGATGCTTCCTTTCACAAGCGTACTATCAAATCCTTTAGTCGATCCGACATTTGTACCAACATCACCGGTAATGTTTGATGTTCCTGTATTGGAAACACTGCCATCGCCGGAAAACAACGCATAACACATGGTGGTACCAAGATCAGGCGCTACCGGTCCTTTGAGTGTAGGACTGCCACATCCTATTGGTGTGTAAGCCAATACTCCATCAACAGTTACAGCTCCTGTTGTAGAAAGTGCCCGTCCTTCAAGTGTATCACCGGTTCCCATTTTTATTGCAGCATTGTTGGCAATGATGGTTCCCCTCATGGTGGTACCTGAAGCAAGGCTAACAAGGCCTTCTATTTTCCAGAATACATTACACGCTACGGCTCCATTTATTAATGTGACTTTAGATGAGGCGCCTGCTGAAAAGGCACCGTCAAGCTGAAATATAAAAACTGCATTTGCATTTCCTTTGGCATTTAAATAAAGCGTTCCGCTTAATTTAGATGCGCCGGATATTGAATATATTCCTGCTACCAGTGTATCTCCGCCACCCAATGAAGATGAAGGATGTGCAGTTGGTGTCGCGCTGTCAAGCAGGTTGTAAGCTTTAAGAAGGTCTTTTGAGCATTGGGCACTGGCACTGTCATTGTCGTGCATTACGCCATTCACATTCCCGAACGCAGTACTTGAACCACTGTTGGTACCAACATTCCCGGTAATCTGTGAAATGCCTGTATTGCTTACAGCACCGTGTGAAGAAAAGAGGACAAAGTTTGCAACAGTTCCTAATTTTGGTGCCTGTCCGAAATTCACATTCGGGAAGCAAATTAACATTGCTACAGCTGCCATCAGGAGTAAAAATTTATTTTTCATTATGATTATATCTAATAGTTTAATTGTGAAAGAAATTTCACACTACAAAGGTGACAACCTGCAAATCCGCAAGTATTACATAACTATTTAATATATTTATATAATTCACACTTTTAGACTGAGTATATAAATAAAAAAAGGCTGCCCGATATTATCAGGCAGCCTTTATCATTCACAAAAAATCAGGATTATTAGGGCCTAAGTTTTATCATCTTAACATATTGCACATTGTTTTGAGAAGCAAAGCGCACGAAATAAATGTCGGGGGTTAAATTACCGCCATTTAATTCATAAGTATAGGTATTGTTAGCAACCACAGAACCATCATAGATAGTCTGGATTTTGACGCCGCGAACATCATAAACCGATACGCTGATATTTTCCGAATTCGCTGCAATAAAGCTTACTGAAGCAGAATTTGTAAAAGGATTCGGGAAAATGGAAACGGTCTTGTTTTCATTTTCCGCTGTGTTTGCATTGATACTACTTTGTTTACACAATGAAAGTATTACATTGTTTGAAGTATCATTCGGGGAACAGGTACCCATTATAATAACATTATAGTTATGAGCTGTATCATTAATGGTGATGGCATTAATTGTCAGGATATTCGTCTTTGAACCTGAAACCCTGCCGCTATCTACGAGATTTACATTGCCTCTCCTCCATTGATATGTAGGATTTGTTCCTGTTACATCTACAGCAAAACTGGCATTGGTATAAACACAAACACAGGCATTTTCAGGGCCGCTAACAATATTTGGAGCCGTATTGATGCTTAAAATACCTGCATCAGATGTCATTGACATACAACCTGATGAAGTAACTATGTTTTCGTACTGATAACCATCAGAAGTAGAGGTGGGTGTTGCTACTATAAATGTATTACCTGTAGCTCCTGGTATATCGCTGAAAGTGGCGCCACCATCTGTACTGCGTTTCCATTGATAGGTCAGAAATGCCGGGCCGCTATTGGTAACTGCATTTGTGAACGTTGCATCAAAACCTGAACAAACTGATTGACTTGCAACGGTTGAAGCTGTAATATCATTCACTCTGAGTGCTCCTGTTGAAGATGTGTATGCAGGGCATGTACCTGAAGTGATCAGGTTCCTGTATTCATAATTATCAGAAGTAGCGTCTGGAGCAATTACAGTGTAAAGTGTATCATTAGCACCTTTAATATCGGTGAAAGATAAGCCGCCATTGGTACTCAATTGCCATTGATAAGAAAGTGAAGCAGGACCAGTAGATGTTGGTGATGAGACAAAGATGGCATTAGTCGCGGCACATACTGTTTGTCCCAATACAGGGGCTGCAACAGCGCCATTTACCCTTAATATTGCAGCAGCAGAACTAAATGCAGGACAACTTGCAGAAGCTACAGTAAATTCATATTCATTATTATCATAACTGCCATTAGGCGCAGAAACTGTGTACGTTGCGTTATTAGTGTTTGTTATATCACTAAAAGTGGTACCACCATTTGTGCTGATTTTCCATTGGTAGGTCAATACACCTGAACCAGTGTTGATGACATAAGATTTGAAAGTTGCATCAGCGCCAGAACATACCGTTTGACTGGATACGAGAGCTCCGGTAACTGAATTTACCCTTAATGTACCAGTGGTAGAAGTATCTGATGCACAACTTCCTGAAGTTACAATGCATTTGTATTGGAAATTATCAAAGGTTGGATCTGGAGCAGATACTTTATAGGTTGAAGCTGTAGCACCTGAAATAACTGAGAATGTGGTTCCTCCATCGGTACTCATCATCCACTGATAGCCTAATGAAGCAGAACCTGTGTTTGTTACAGAAACAGCAAAAGTGGCATCTGTACCCGAACATACAACCTGGTTCGTTACTACTGCGCTTGTTACTTCGTTAACGCGTAATGTTGCTATAGTAGAATAATATGCAGTACAGGTTCCTGAGGTTACGATGCATTGGTACTGATAGTTATCCGAAGCAGCTGCAGGAGATGTTTGCGTATAAGTAGCACTTGTAGCACCGGATATGTTATTAAATGAAGTTCCATTATCTGTACTCAACAGCCATTGGTAGCTTAAAGAAGCAGAACCGGTATTGGTTACCGATACTGAAAAACTTGCATCGCTACCTGCACATACTGTGTGGCTAACAATTGTAGCTGAAGTAATGGCATTCACCCTTAAGGTTGCAACGTTAGAAGCAACTGAAGAACAACTGCCTGAAGTTATAACACATTCAAATTGATAATTATCTGAAGAAGCACCTGGTGCTGAAACAATATATGAAGTGCCGGTTGCACCTGAAATATTGCTAAAAGAAGAACCGCCATTGATACTTTCTTTCCATTGATAACTCAATGAAGCAGGACCACTGTTGGTTGCTGATAATGTGAAAGTTGCATTAGTACCTGCACAAACTGTCTGACCGCTTGTAACTGCCGTGATTACTGCATTTACTCTCAGTGTACCCGTGGTTGAAGTGAATGCTGCACAACTTCCTGAAGATACTACACTTCTATATTGGTTATTATCAGAAGAAGCACCCGCACCAGCTACTGTATAAGAAGAAGCAGTTGCACCAGAAATATTGCTGAAAGTAGATCCTGAGTTTGTACTTATCTGCCATTGATAACTTAATGAAGCTGACCCTGTAGATGTTTGAGAAACCGTAAATATGGCATCAGAACCAGAACAAACTGTCTGCCCTGCAACTGTTGCTGCAGAAACATTGTTCACTCTTAACGTACCCGATGTAGAAGTAAATGAACTACATGTTCCGGAACTTACCAGGCATAAATATTCATAATTATCAGACGAAGAGCCAGGTGCAGACACGGTATACGAAGAAGCTGTCGCTCCGCTTATATTTGAGAATGAACCTCCACCATTAGTACTCACTTGCCATTGATAAGAAAGCGAAGCAGGCCCGGTTGAAGTTTGTGATACTGTAAATACGGCATCGCTACCAGAACAAACAGCTTGTCCGGCAACTGTGGCAGATGATATACCATTCACCCGCAGCGTTCCGGCAGTTGATGTATAAGATGCACAACCCGTTGATGTTACGATGTTTTCATATTGATTATTGTCTGAAATTCCGCCTGGAGTAGTTACTGTATAGCTGGAAGCAGTGGCACCTGTTATATTTGAAAATGAAGCACCACCATTTGTACTTAATAACCATTGATACGTAAGAGCAGCAGAACCTGAAGAGGTTTGTGAAACGGTAAATACAGCATTGGTTCCTGAACAAACTATTTGTCCGGCAACGGTAGCAGCAGATATACCATTCACACGCAATTTGCCGGCAGTTGATGTATAAGATGCACAACCTGTTGATGTAACAATATTTTCATATTGATAATTATCTGAGGTACTGGTTGGCGCTGTTACTGTATATGAAGATGCCGTAGCACCAGTTATATTTGAATAAGAAGTACCACCGTTGGTACTCAATAACCATTGATAAGTAAGAGCAGCCGAACCAGAAGATGTTGTCGAAACTGTAAATACTGCATTTGTACCAGAGCAAACAGATTGTCCTGCAACGGTAGCGGCTGAAATACTATTTACACGTAAAGTACCTGCAGTAGAGGTAAATGAAGAGCAGGCACCTGAACTAACCATTGCCCGGTATTGATAGTTGTCGGATGAACTGCCAGGTGTGGTTACAGTATATGCTGAAGCAGTGGCACCCGTGATATTTGAAAAAGTGGTACCATTGTTTGTACTCACTTGCCATTGGTATGATAAGGTCGCAGGGCCTGTTGATGTTGAGCTAACCTTAAATATTGCATTTGTTCCAGAACATACAGTCTGTCCTGCAACAGTTGCTACAGTAACTGAGTTAATTATTAAAGCAACGTTTTTAGAAGTATCGTTCGGAGAACCAGACTTACTTATTATTACATTGTAATTATTCAAACCATCAGCACTTGAAACAGGGTTAATAGTTAATGTATCAGAAGTCGCACCTGAAATATTTCCTCCGTTAGACAGCTTTGTACTTCCTTTTCTCCATTGATATGTATAGCCTGTTGAGGCCGTGGTAACAAAAAAACTTGCGGAAGCGCCAAGGCATTTTATTTGTGAATCCGGTTGATTGGTTATGGGGCCAGTCCCTATAAGAGATGAATCACGTGTCATGGCAGAGTTACTTAATGTAATTGCACCAGAAGTTGAGAGCGCTCTACCTGCCAGAGTTGACGAAAGTGAAAATGTTATCGCCCCGTTGGCAATGATAGTACCTGCGAAAGCAGAACTGTCTCCCACAGCAACAGCCCCATCTATTTGCCAATATACATTTTTATACGAAGCTTTATGTATTAAAAGTATATTTGTAGCACTTCCAGTTGCAAATGCACCGCCAATTTTGATGATAAATATAGCGCTGGCATTGCCTTGTGCATCTAAAATCAAATTCCCTCCCAATGTTGTAGCACCCCCTGTGCAATAAATGCCGGGATATAGGGTTTGGCTGCTTCCTAAAGTTGTCCCTAAAACAGATCCGCATGTCCTGCTTTGCAGATCAGTATATGCTTTATCCACATCTTTGGATACATAAAAAGCAGTGGAATCTCCATAATGTTTGGATCCGTATACAGTAGGATTTCCATTCACAGCTCCAACATAACTTCCTATATCGCCATATATTACGGTAGATCCCGTGGTGTTAAATGCCCCTGTATCGGTAAAAACCGCATAGGTCGCTGCTTTCCCTAAATTCGGCGCCTGCCCGAAATTTACTTTCGGGAGACATAATAGTAAAATTACTATCATGAAAAGCCGTAAAAATTTAATTTTCATTTTATTGATTTATAAGTTTATTATTTGTGAAAATTTCACCATTCAAAGGTGCGCACGATAATACCCTTTAGTGTTACACAACTTTTGGGAATAGTTACATTATTCGCACATTCTCGCATTTAATAAGACACCAGATTTCCTGATGTGAATCAGGTAAAGAGGATATCTGGATAATAATTCAAGAAAAGAGGCAGCCAGATTTTATCCCGGCTGCCTCTTCATTTATTAATAGAAAATGCGGTTGAGTTTACATTTTATTTTGTAGGGATAACATCAATAATAACAGTCCTGTTATAAGAGCGTTCTTCAGGGAATCTGTTTTTAAAAGGCGCTAAATTCTGGTCAGATCCAAATCCATAAGTTTCAAAGGAAACATCCGTTCTGCCTGCTTTTTTCAGACCTTGTTCCATAATTGATTTGACATCATTAGCCCTTTCCAATGACAGTTTCTGGTTATAATCTACATCACCTGTAATATCTGCATACCCGTGAATAATAACCTTACCACCTTGTGGGATTTTAGGTATTACAATTTCGGTAATGTATTTTTTATAGATAGTGATAGCCTTTGCATCGTTAAATCTATATATAACACTGAAACGCATCACTTCCTGGTTTACGGGTGGTGTCCAGAGTATCAGGTGAACAGTGGTGTCACTTTTCACCTCTTTCCCGTTTTTACCTTTGCCTGTTATTGTTACTTTATAATCACCTTCAGGATTGGTCCCCAAAATTGTTTTGCCAGGTATGCTCACCTTCTCCTGGGTATATGGACCGAAATTCTGCTCGGTTCCATTATGATCTTTAATAACCATAGTCCATGATGAAAATGAATCATTCCCGACACCTGCATTAAATGTGATATAGCTTTCTACCGGAGCCTGTTGAACATCTGTAATTTCCACGGGTTTCAAAGGGGCGCCCGGACCGCTCTGGAATTCCATGAGAAGAACAGGAGAACTGCTTTCAATGGATACTCTGCGATCCCCTTCTTTAAGCATAGCAATATCATGGGTTGCGCCAGTTTGTTCATTTGGAATTTGAGGCTCAACACGTCCTTCAATTTTTATTCTGGATGCGCTGATACCAAATATTGATACCAAATAATGTTTGACAGATTCTGCCATTGCTTTTCCATCATCGGTGGTAGTACCAGAAGAACCTACAAGCGTTATTGTTGTTGATGGGTTTTTGCCCATACGGTCACCCAGAATATTCAGGATGTTGTAGTATACGGTCAATTGTCTTGGAGAACGATCATCAAGATTTTTTGGCGCAAATAATTCTACCTGATCTTCTTTAAAGTTTTTCACCTGGTCTTGCCTCAGAAGTACATAACGATCAGGAATTTCGTTTGATCCAATATTGAAATACACATAATTGCGTAATGGGAATTGTTCCCTTACTTTGCGTTCAACAGGAATATAGGTTGGTACGTTTACTGTAAACTGAACAACCTTAGCAGGTGCTATTATTGCACCACCAGCTGCTGGTGCTGAAGTTGGTACAATAACGGCATCTTTTTTGGATTGTGGGATCAAATGACCACATCCGAGCTTTAATGCAATGCCTGCTCTCAAAGTAGTGATATTCCATGTTTCAACGGATCGGGGGGATTGGCCAAAATACGGTTGAAATGAAACGAATGGCGAAAGGACAAATTTTGTCTTTGCGCTGCTGGGTGAAAGACGGATATCATATCCTGCTCCTACTTGCATGGAGATGAGTGTTTTATTTACATCACTAAAATTACCTTTCTCATCAGGAATCGGTGCCTGGTTTTCTGAATTAGGATTGTTCTTTTGTACATAAGTGTATCCACTTTGTGCATTGATCGCCACACGTGGTCCACCAAATATATAGAAGGCAGATTTAGCAGGAGCAAAACGAAGACTCGGTTCTATAGTAATGTAACTCAGGTTTGTTTTCAAATCCCTGGGGCAGTTGCATGGAGCGATGATTTCTTTGAATGCGCCATTGCGTCCATCATATCCAGCCTGGAACATAAATCCCCAGTAAGAATCAGCCGGATGAAACTCAACCAATGGAGCAACGTATAAACCTACACCATATCCGGATTTGAAAGGAAGTGGAGCGATTACTCCGGGTTCCATCGTTTGGGTAGATCCATTGTAGAAATTAAAGTTTGCAGCTCCTGCTACACCAAACCACCAGGATGGTTGTGAGTATTGTACGCCCTGTCCGCTTACAGGAACCTGAAAGGCCGTGAAGACCAGTATAATGGCCAGTATAAATTTCTTTGCCGGCTTATAAAAGGATGATGCTGAGCGTGATCCTTTATCAATGTTATAAAAATATTTCATATTAAATTACGATTTAAGGTTTACTGATAATATTGGTACTGGTCATAACAACTGCTGCATTTATTGCAAGCATTCTGCCTGTTGCTGTAGCATATCCACCCATTGTGATAGAAGTGTATGCCATAACATTTCCATAAAAAGAAGTGTATCCACCTATGGTTGCTGAACTAGCCACCTGCCAGTAAACGTTTTTGGCCTGGGCGCCTCCGCTAAGGATAATATTTCCGCCAGAACCGCCTACTGTTGTAAATGAAGATGCAACCTGAAATATCCAGACGGCATTCGCATCGCCTTTTGCGTCCAGTGTAAGATCACCATTTTGAATTGACAATGTTGACGTGGATTTATAAATACCCGGGGCAAGTGTTTTACCACCCTGATCACCTGATACCGTTGCGGGTGCAGGTGTTGTTGCTCCGGCAGCATACAGATATGCATTCGTCAGGTCTATCTTTGCCTGTTTCAACATAGCTGCAGTACCGGCAGGAGTAGTATCGTCAGACGCATAAATGGCTCCGTTCTTTATGGTTGCTGGCGGGAATCCAGTAACGGAAGACCGTGCACCCGGATAAATACCAACATCCATATTGTTTATGACACTATAACCTGCATCATTACTTACGCCTACACCAGCTATAATCCCGAACCTGGCGACTGATTTAAGGTCAGGAGCATTCGGGCCTAAATGTGCAATGGTATTGAAATTCCATACATAGTTATTTGCCATTGGTGTACCCACAGTATTTTTTGCACCTGTGGTAACGGTTGCCGTATAGGTATTATCTGATAAAAGACCTGAAGTAGGTTTGAATGTTGCTGTTGTTCCACTATATGAAACCGTTCCTGGTACAGCAGTCGTACCCAACTGTAATGTGAAAGTAGAAGTACTAATAGTATTGGGATCCATAGCAACACTGAAAGTAGCTGTTATTGATTTATTTAAAGCCACATTGGTTTCATTGGCTGCAGGGCTGGTAGATATCACTATAGGCGGTGTGGGAGACAAAGTAGTAAATGTCCATTGGTAATTACTTGCAAGAGGAGTCCCCGAAACGTTCTTGGCCCCGGTTGAAATAACAGCTGTGTAAATAGTTCCTGAAGTAAAATTTGATGCAGGAACGAAAGAGGCAGTTGTACCACTGTATGTAACAGTTCCGGCTATCGGATTGGCACCTTGTTTAATAGTAAAAGTTGAACTTGTGATCGAATTGGGATCCATTGCAACATTAAAGTTTGCAGTAACTGTTTTATTAAGCGCAACTCCTGTTGCAAGGTTTGCAGGATCTGTAGAAATTACCATCGGAGCTACGAGATTTCCGGTTGTAAATGACCATACATAATCACTGGCCATTGGCGTACCCGGAACATTCTTTGCACCCGTTGTAATTGTTGCTGTATATACATTGGATTGAGAAAAATTAGCTGATGGGGTAAATGTTACGGTGCTGCCACTATAAGAAATGCTTCCAGCTACCAAAACGGACCCTTGTTTTATCGTAAAAGTATTTCGATTGAGGGTAAGTGGATCCATAGGGACACTAAAAGTTGCAGATACGGCTTTGTTAAGCACTACTCCGGTTGCATTGTTTGCCGGGTCGGTAGATATCACTATTGGCGCTATAGAAATTGTTGCGAAAGTCCACACGTAATTACCAGCCATTGGCGTTCCTGCAACATTCTTGGCTGCCGTAGTGATTGTTGCGGTATAAGTTGTACCGGTGGCAAGAACTCCTGACGGTGTAAAAGTTGCGGTAGTACCTGAATAGGTAACCGTTCCGGATACAGAATTTGCACCTGCTCTAATATTAAAGCTGGTTGCGTTGATTGTTGTCGGATCCATGGGAACACTGAAAGTTGCGGTTATTATTTTGTTGACCGGAACATTACTGGCATTATTGGTCGGGTCCGTTAGAATCACCATCGGAGCCAATAGAACTCCCGTAGTAAATGACCATACATAATTGTTCTGTATTGTTGTTCCTGCTAAATTTTTAACAGTATTATAAATAGTTGCAGTGTAGATCGTACCGGGCAATAGATTTGCCGTAGGCATAAAAGACGCTACAAGGCCATTATACGACACAGTTCCTGGGATAAGTAAAGCACCTTGTTTCAGTGTAAATGAATTTACAGTGAATGTTGATGGATCCATTGCCATATTAAAAGTGGCATTTATTATTTTGTTTATGACGACACCGGTTGCATTATTTAGTGGGTCTGTGGCTATTACAGCAGGTAACAATGTTGTTCCGGTACTGAATGTCCAGATATAAGGCGTTTGCAGCAGATCCCCGAATGAATCTTTAACTGATGAAGCAATAGTTCCGGTATAAGTGGTATTGGCACTAAGAGGAACCGAAGGCGTAAAACTTAAGGTGTAGTTTCCAGTATTATATGTTAATGAACCTGCGATGACTGTGGTTCCCTGTTGTAAAGAAAACGAAGCCGATGAGATAGATTCAGGATTCATTTGTTCATTAAAAGTTGCCGTAACAACCTGGTTTACGGGTACATTAATTGCGCCATTTGCAGGGTTTGTTGAAACGACGACGGGGCATTTACCTAATTTTGCCACGAAGTCGTCTTTTTTGCACCCAAAAAATAAGACTGCCGTTACGATGGCAAAAGTTGTAAGAAGTTTTTTCATATTATTATCAATCATGATTTAGGTTGTGAATTATTTTTCACCATGCAAAGTTGGCGTTGTTTCATCCGGCCATTGTTACATAACAAATTGTATTTGTTGCATTATTCACACATTGATTTTTAATGGGAAATAAAAAAGCACCATGTATTCCACGGTGCTTTAAAGTAAAGTAACAGATTACCTTGCCTGGTTGGATATGCTTAATTTTTTTACGAACAGACGAACATTTTATATTTCCGATGCCGGATCTTCACTCGAGTTATTCATATTATTCAATTTTTTGTATTTGTGTCGTATGGCGGCTTCAGAAAAAACGCCTCCATATGAAGGGAAAGCATATTTGTATTTTTTTTCTGTGACAGGTTCCAAAGGTTCGGAATTTTCACTATTCTCATGATTTTCACCATTTAAAATATTTAATTCTTCATTGTTATCCGGGGATTCTAAAATTTCCATTATTGTATTAATTTGATGTGAATTCATTTCGATACAAAGTTGAGATTCTTCAACATCTTGATTCTTACATATTTTATTAATTAATTTACATTATTCACATATTTGGAGATTTTTCCCTGAATTTCACTTCATATTCTTATTCATCCCCAGGCACAGGTATGTGATAAACAGATATTTACCAAGATATTTATAAACAGCTACTGAGAAGGCAGCTATTTTTTCAGGTGGATTTCACCGGAGCTATCAGTATTGGAAGGTACATTTTGTTTGGTAAGGCTTTTTGTTTTATCTGACAAGCTATACCTGAATTCAATTTCTTTTTTCTCGTTTTGAACTGCATGCACATATACGCTTGGGCCATTTTTTGCATAAATGCCCTTATTGCTCGGCTCTTTACTGCTATCCGGCTTCGATATATTTTTAAGTGGCACTTGTACCACAATGTCGGTACCTGTTCCACTTAAATCATAATTTCCCTGAACATACATATGCAAAGCAGAGGAGGCAATTTCCATCCTGTTCATTTTTATTATTTTGTTGGAAATGGAGATATGATCATCCAATTCCGCAAATTCTATATCGTTAAAGTTTCTTTTTGGGAAAATCTTTTTTCCTATATCTACAATGGGCTTAAAATCAAGCAATCCGCCATTTTTGAGCTGAAAATACAAGTCGCCTTTCAATGAGCCTGGAATAACGTCCGCCTTATCATCAATGGTTAATTCTAACCTGCCCTGGAGGTTTGCCTCTCCTTTAAGATTTTTGCTGTTAAAAGACTGAAGATCAAAATTATTGAAACTATAAAATATACCCGGGATGTCGATCTTCGTTAAAGTTGTTTTTACCACTACAATATGATTATTTGCAGTACTTGTAGTTACAGAACCGGCAAGACTGATCATGCCGGAACCCTGATTTATAACCAAAGAATTAATTTTCCATCCGCTGGTATTATTTATTATTACATCCGAATTTAAATTCTCCCCCACAAAATGTCTGAACGTAATTTTTTTAACAAAAAAATAAGCATGTACATTACACAAATCCGTAAATTGATCCATCGCCTGGCTGATACCTGACAACGTTTTGCGACGGGCTTTTATCGAACTATGAACCTGCTTCGGTTTACTGATAAATGGAATTAGCTCGTTAAGATCTATCAAAGGACTTTGAAGATGGATTTGCATTAGCATTTCTTCGGAACTGTGTGTAAATATCGGGGCAAAACTATTCACGCTGCTGCTGATATTTATCGAAGATGCACCCAGTTTTGCATGAAGATCAGATATTGCAAATGACTTATGATTAAACATCAATGTTCCATTACAATTTGTTATTCTCATATTCCTTGGCGCATATAATATCCTGGCATTGCTTAGATTAATTGTTCCCTCAATATTGGGAGCAATCCGGGCGCTGTCATTTATCGGGCCATCATAAATGAGATTGATATGAGCATTACCGGATTCTAAACTAAAATCATTACTGTTCATCAGAGAATCTATATCATTAAGATGGCAGTCTGCAGTTAGTTCCAGATGGACAAAGGGATGTATCAGGTTGGTAACGATAATGCTATTGGCAAAAACAGGAGATTTGTCATTAAGATATCCGCTGAAACGATTTATGGTCATCCTGGAGTTTTCATCAGTGCGAGGCGATCCTTTTTTTACGTCATTGATAAATACACCAGATAATGAACATTTTGAAATCAATCCGATTGGAGTGGAAATCACATTGTCATTTGTACTCCATTCCAGGTTGATGTGCGGAATTGAAAGGTATTTGGTGTCGCCATACATATCAACATGAATATTTATAGGGTTTGTGATCTTGAATAAAGACAACAAAGGCTGCGTTTTTTCAAGCAATGCTGTGGCAGCATTTTCATAACTTAAGGATGATGACATGATTTGTAAATGAAAATGCTGGGCCGTATCAAGATTAAAAACCCCGTCAACATTCACTGGTTCATGGTTTAATAATAATGTGATGTGATGTAAGGTAAGTGTTTGTTTTTGATTGTTCAGATATAATTTAAATTTTCCATTCAGATCTTTGTTCCGGCCGTATGTTCCATCAACCATATACAATCCAAGAAAATTTACGTGCATATCAAGACCGATCTGATAGCATGAAACGGTATCTTCCATATCCGCGACGCATTCCAGTTTTTTTATGACCAGATCATAATTTTTTTGCTCACTCAGGTCAGAAAAATACAACCTGATGTTATTCAATGTCAGGGCATTAAATAAAGTATTTGCGTCATTACCTGTAGGCTTTTTAAGCTTTCCTGGTTTGTCAAGAATATGAAGATTACTATTTCCCAGGCTGTCCCTGTGAAAATTTATTTGTCCGTCTCTCAGATCAATTCTGTTGATATGAACATTCCCGGTGATAAGTTGAAGCAGGTTGCAACTGACATATAACATTTTAGCATCAAGGAATGGAAGTGATCGAATGCCATTGGTTGTATCAGTAATACAGATATCTTTTAGAGCTATGGATATATATGGGAATGTTGCGAACCAACTGATATCGGCATCTTTAATAATGACCTGCGCCTGAATTTTTTGATTTATTTCCTGGCCCGCTTTCCTGATATAATCTTTTTTATGGGCCTTAAAATAA
>Ga0207032_1050_pt1 | contig 36610 bp, 25 predicted proteins | sample Alteio_BWMinCont_38_FD_153308 | JGI IMG/M metagenome (GOLD analysis project Ga0207032, IMG submission 153308) | Enriched cells from forest soil in Barre Woods Harvard Forest LTER site, Petersham, Massachusetts, United States -... | ecosystem: Environmental > Terrestrial > Soil > Temperate forest >... | reverse complement strand
CGCAATCTTTTCATTTTGATTTTCTGTTTTGCGGATATTTTATCTTTTCCCCAAAAATTAAGCACTTTTCAAAAATATTATGGCGTAAAAAATTCAGGGAATTACGCATCATCTGAACTCGAATTGCCTGATAAAGGATTTTTAATTACTGGTGTAACATATCTTAAGAACGGCTATACTTATAAAATACTCGTTATAAGAACGGACAGCGTTGGAAGACAAATGTGGTCAAAAACTTATTCAGGAAGTGGAAATGGGACTGATTATACAGGCTGGGTGCCGGCCATATATTTACAAATTGGAGTGGATATGGTACTGACGCCCGATGGAAATGTGGTGATCTGTTCCAATACACATAACTATACGGCAGCCTATTTGTTTAAAATAGACCTGAACGGAACACTTTTTTGGTCAAAAAAATTTCCTGGGGGCAGTTTTGTATCCGGTGCAACTGTAGGTCTGAGTATTGCTAATGCAACGGATGGGGGTTATGTAATTACCGGAACGATAAACCTGGATTCTGCAGGTGGTAAAGTGTTTGTAATTAAAACGGATACGGGTGGGAATGTTATATGGTCAAATGAATATTATCGTGACGGTTTTCAAGGTACAGGTATGAGGATAACCCCTTCCCGAAGCGGTGGATATTATGTTTGTGGGGCATCATTAGACACTGGCTCTGGCAATATTACATATTTTGGGAATTATATGATCCTTAAGATAGATCTAAATGGCAAGTTAATTTGGTCGAAGATTTATGGTAGCTATACTTCAGCGCCGACTCCGCAGGTTGTTGAAACCGCAAATTCAATTTTAGAATTGCCGGACCAAAGCATTTATGTATTTGGCATTGGCGAAGCAAAAAGGGGCGCAGATTACGGAGGATCATTGATGAAATTGGACAGTGATGGAAATTTGCTCTGGTCCAAACTCTATAACAGCAGTTCAACATCAAATATTTCAAATGTTGAATTCAGATCGGCGGTTTATGACACTATCAAAAAGACATTAAGTATCAGTTGTGAATTTGAAACAACAGGTAGCACTTATGAACAATGTGGAATAATGAGACTGGACACATCCGGGAAGATCATTTTTGCAAAAACGTATCCTGGGGCACTTGGATATATTTTTCGCGCCTCAGGACATAATCTTTTACAATTGCAAACCGGTGATTTTGCTTTGCTTCAATCTGTCTTTGCAGGGCCTTCAAGTGATGGTTGGCAATATTTTTTTGTAAAAATGGACTATAGTGGTAATTCTAATAATTGCAGTACTTCTTTGACTTCTATCTCCTCAGCAGCCTACCCCATCATACGCTTATATGAATATACTTATGATAGCATAAAGCTCAAAACAAGTAGCGGCTGTTCTGTTAGTTCTATAAATGTAAGTGATACTTTGGTTTGCGCTCCCATGACCGCAAATTTTACCTGGACTCATCACTGTCCTGGCTTCCAGGTTTTATTTCATGATTCTTCTTACTACCTGGCATCGCATTGGCGCTGGAATTTTGGCGATCCCGGATCTGATACAGCTAATACCTCCACACTTCAAAATCCTATGCATGTCTACGCAAATCCAGGTACCTATACAGTGACCCTTGTTGTTGGTAATATCGGCGTTGATGATGAAATATACAAATCCGTAATCATTTACAAGCCTTCAACCCCTCAGATAGACTATGCCTCTGTAGTTTCACCTGGAGAAATTCAGATAGAATTCAAAAAATCTATTCCTGAAGGCATCAAAGTCTATGAGCTATTCAAGTCTGTAAACGGTGGCTCTTTCTCGCAAATAGCAAGTATAACTAACCAGTCTAATGCCAATGTATATTATGATTATCCTGACTATAATAACATAGACCCTTCTGCCAATACGTATGCTTATAAAGTGGTAGCTATTGATAGCTGCGGTGTCGTCAGCGATACATCTAATATACACCAATCCATGTTGCTGAACCTTAAAAAATCAGGGTGTAGCAATCTCCAGTTTAGCTGGACACCTTATAGCGGATGGGCTTATGTTAAAAAATATGAAGTATTGCGCAGTACGAACGCAGGAGCAGATAGCGTTGTTGCGACCCTTGATGGCAGTACCACAACATATACAGACAATGGGCTGGATTATACTAACATATACTGTTACACTATCCAGGCCTTCGATTCAGGATCAAATGCTTCACTTTCAAACAGCGTATGCGGGCAGGCTTTTGCACCCGATACCCCTCAAATCATTACGGTAACCAAAACAAAGACCTCTGCAACAAACGGAACCGTTGTCATCAGGTGGAAGAGCATCAACAAGCCGTTTCTTGCTTATAATGAGCTGTATTATTCCAGCGATGGCATCCATTTCAATCTGGCCAACAATCATTTGCCGGCCAGTATTGATACATTCGCCCAACAAGGGCTGGATACCAAAGACAGTGATTACTATTTTTATCTTGTCACAGTCGATTCATGTGCTGAGAAATCTGCACATTCTGATACCAGTAAAACAATGAACCTTACTTTAAGCGTTGGTAAACTTCTGCACAAACTTAATTGGACAAGATATAAGGGGTATAAAGTAATAGAGTACTATATTGAAAGACTCGAGAAAGGGGCATTTGTGATAATAGACTCCGTTCCGGGAACAGATACATCTTCGAGAGAATTTCCTGCACCATGTAACTATGCTATATATTATCGTATTGTAGCTGTGGGCTTTGATTCCGGCCAACTATCATGGTCTGACACTGCTGGACGCCATGCCATTGATACAACGCCACCAAATGCTGCAAAAATCATAAGTTTAAGGGTTTTAAGCGCGAATAATATCCAACTTAATTTCATAAGCTCTGATTCACCGGATGTTTATACTTACGTGGTTCAAAGAGCAATAAACGGAACATGGGGCACGGCATCGGATTTTATCACTCACCTGCACGGGGCGGCATCTATTTTTATAGATACAATAAATACTCTATCCAATCAGCTTTGCTATACTGTTATTACCCTTGATTCATGTCTCAATGTAGCGCTGTCAGATACAATATGTTCTGAATCTTTGAGCGGCAAGGCTTTGTATTGCAAGGCGCAGGTTTTACTAAACTGGAAACAAGCCAGTGAGCCACTGACAGTGCCTGATTCTTTTATAGTACTTAGATCAAAGGACAATGTTAATTATAATAAAATCAGTGAATCACCGAACACGGATATCACAGATGTTGACACGAATGTCACAGCAGGCATGCGATACTATTATAAATTGGAGGCGGTTTATAAACAAGCAAATATGATTAGCTATTCAGACAGTTTCAGCATCATTCCAAAGATCATTCCTGAAGCAGATTCCGCCCAGCTTGTTTATGCTACAGTTCTTAAATCAGATGAGATTAACGGTGCTGTATATATCAAATGGAAACGTGCCATGCTTAATGACACCAATGCCAGGGGATATTATCTCTATTCATTCAATTCAACCAACGGAAAATATGCGCTGCTGAAGGATATTACTGATTTGAATGACACGACTTTTATTAATTCCAATATCAATACTATTAAGGATGTCAATAAATATTATGTCCTTACCTATAATGTTTGTGATGTGGGGATTAACTCCAATATTCACAGGACAGTATTGCTCAATGTTCAAGGCAAAAACCTGAGTGAACAGCTTAATTGGATCAATTACCTGGGTGTTCCGGTTAAGAATTATTCTATCTATAAATCCGTAGATGGCGGCTCACAAAACCTGGTAAAAAATGTGGGGACGGATTCAAGCTATCTGGATTCAAATATTAGCTGTAATCATAATATCACTTATCAGATTCAAGCAATACTTTCAAATGGTGAAATATCATTTTCGGATTCGATTACGGTCAAAAGTTATGATAGTATCAGACCAGTGACAAAGCCGATCAAGGATGCCACGGTAATAAGGACAGATGTCACGGATGGACGGATTAAACTGAGTTGGAATGGTGCGACTGATAATAACTTGTTGGGCTACAATGTGTACCGGAGCGAGGATGGGTTTATATGGCAATTGGTAGTTGGAGGATATCCTTCAACTTCATTGATAGATTCTGGATTGGATACTTATGATGCGTCTTATTATTATAAAATTCAGCCGATAGACAGTTGCGGAAACACTGGGCCATTTACCATTTACCATAAAACAATCAATCTAAAAGCAAAGTCAGGTAATGGATATAATCAAATTAACTGGAACGGCTATATCGGCTGGCCGGTACGCAAATACCTGCTATATCGTGATGGGATTTTGATCGATACTTTTGCGAATAACCAGTTTGCTTATAAAGACAGTTCCATCATTTGTCACACGATTTATCAATATCTTATCAAAGCCACTGATTCGGTAAACGATACAATTATATCGGCATCTAACACCGATAGCGCAAGAGTTTCAAATCATATTCCGCCACAAAAAGTATATATCAAAACTGTTACAGTGTCTAAACCAAATAAAGCTGCAACGATCACCTGGACACCTTCCTCGTCTTATGATGTCAAAAACTACTACATCTATCGGAAGTCAGCCGTTGATGGCTCAATGAGGCTTATTGACAGTACAACGTCTACCAGTTATTCAGACAGCAGTGAAACTATTACAGAACCGGACTGCTACTACGTCTTTGCCCGTGACCATTGTGGCAACCAAAGCGACGGCAGCAATCAAGGATGTATAATTACGCTCACCGCCAAAAACCAGCCGGGCTATAACGATGTATCGTGGAATAGTTACCAGACATGGTATGATCGAATACAAAGCTATAATGTCTACAAAAATGAGGACGGTACAGGGTGGCAATTAATTGGCACAACCTCGAGCGTTCAGATCAATCAATTTAAAGACAGCAAACTTGGTGATAGCACCATAGATTTCTGCTATCAGGTGGAAGCCATAGAAAACCCCGGACAGTTCAACCAGCTTTCAAGATCAACAGTTGAATGCGTACACCAGGATGCTACAGTGTTTATTCCAAACTCCTTCACACCTTACAACCAGGATGGATTGAATGATTTTTTTGGGCCAAAGGGCATTTATATTAAAAGCTATGATATGAAGATTTATAACAGGTGGGGAGAGATGGTTTACACCAACTCCTCTCCTTTGGAGAGGGCGGGTGAGGCGACCGGATGGGATGGCACATTCAGAGGTCAGCCCGTTCAGCAGGGAATCTATATATACATGATAACTGTAACTGACTATAACGGCAAACAGAGTTATTTTAAAGGAACGGTGACGATGTTTGAATAAGGGGGACAGGAATCAGGGGTTAGGCCTTAGGAATGTGTAGAGACAAGGCACTGCCTTGTCTCCCCGGGAGAAATCAAACGGGCACGATGGTCCTAAATCATTCGTCAGATAAAATGATCGGTTGATAATAAAATGGATTGATCAATACATAACAACACAAAAGGAGACAAGGCAATGCCTTTTCTCTACGCCGATATCTATCTCTCCATCGCTATCCATTATCGCATTAGCACACCAGCACCCGCCCGAACATGCCTTTTCGATACGGGCGGGCATCAGCACATTATCACATCATCACATTGTCTCATTCCTCCCCTTATTCTATGTTCCAACACATTTTTTTTCTTTCGGCCTGATATTTGTGTTGAAGGGTGAGAAAAAAATGCAATTTTGCAGTTCTTTTTAGGTAATAGACCCCTGATATTATGATGTGGATTGTGCGGCTGGCCATTAGGCGGCCTTATACGATAGGTGTTATCTCGTTTTTTATACTGCTTATGGGCACTCTGTCCATTTTCAACATGAACGTGGATATTTTCCCGTCCATAGATATCCCTGTTGTGGGCGTGGTATGGAACTACCCCGGCCTTTCCGCCAGCGAAATGGAGAAAAAGGTTACTTTTTTAAGCGAAAGAGGCATTTCTACATCTGTAAATGGAGTTGACCGGATTGAATCACAAACCCAGCCCGGCTTATCTATACTGCGTATTTATTTTCAGAAAGGGACTGATATTGGCGCTGCCATTGCACAAATGACTTCAGTTTCTGCAGCTTCATTACGGGGAATGCCGCCCGGAATGACTCCACCAATCGTAGTTCAGTTCAATGCGTCCAACGTTCCGGTGGCACAAATCACCATGAGCAGTAAAACCCTTTCCGAAGATAAGATATTTGACTATGGCCTTAATTTTATTCGTTTAAAACTTTTTACCGTTCCAGGTCTTTCTACCCCGGCTCCATTTGGCGGTAAAAACAGGGAAATTGTAGTTGACGTTGATCCGGAGGTTACCCAGGCAAAGGGCTTATCACCTATTGATGTGGTTAATGCATTGCAGATCTCAGACATTATTATTCCCGCCGGTACAGCAAGGATCGGGACCAAAGAATATAATATCGCCCTCAATGCCAGCCCTGATGTTGTAAAAGAATTTAATGATATACCTGTAAAAGTAGTCAACGGACAAATTGTTCGGCTCGGTGACGTTGCTAAAGTTTCAGATTCTTATGCGGATCAGTTGAATGTTGTGCGTATCGACCGAAGAAGGGCAACTTATCTTTCCATCCTCAAAAAATCAACTGCAAGTACCCTGATGGTGGTTGACGCAGCCAAGGCCATGATACCGGTTATCAAAGAAACAGCCCCAAATGGCCTGGACCTGAGCGTGGATTTTGATCAATCCGTTTTCGTAAGAAACTCTATAGATAATGTACTGCACGAGGGCATAACGGCTGCTATTCTTGTGTCCCTGATGATCCTGTTTTTCCTGGGCAGCTGGCGGAGTATGGTCATTGTTTGTACCAGCATTCCGTTGTCTATTATGGTATCCATTATTGGTTTAAACCTGACAGGCAATACATTGAATATCATGACCCTTGGCGGACTTTCCCTCGCCATAGGTATGCTTGTGGATGATGCCACTGTAGAGATTGAAAACATACACCGTAACAGGGGTCTCGGAAGGCCACTCACCATTGCGATATTGGTAGGAGCCCAGGAAATAGCCACCCCTGCGCTCATGGCTACCCTTGCTATATGTATTGTGTTTTTCCCGGTTGTGCTTCTTACCGGGCCATCACGATTCCTGTTTACACCCATGGCTCTATCAGTCGTTATTGCCATGATGGCATCTTATTTCCTTTCGCGAACGCTGGTACCTACATTGGCGCGTATGCTAATGGAAAATGAACCCCACCACGATTTCGCCAATGAACCTGAAGATCATGTACCTGAAGGGGGTTGGTTCAAACGAATATCCTACAGGTTTAATCGCTCAAGAGATAAAAATTTTGAAAAATTCAGGGATGCTTATGGACGCTTGCTTCATGGGTTTCTTATTCACAAGAAAATCGTGCTTTCAATAGCATTTGCCATTATGGTTATTTCAGGATTGCTGGTGACTGTAGTTGGCCTTGATTTTTTCCCCACTACAGATACCGGGATGATGAAAATACATTTCCGGGCGCCAACAGGAAGCCGGATCGAAGAAACGGAAAGACTGGTGGACCAGGCTGAGGCCGATATTCAAAAAATTATCCCACCCGGAGACCTCCAGCATGTAAATGATATGATCGGCGTTCCGGTTTCATACAACCTGGCCTTTGTGCCTACTGACAATGCCGGGAGTATGGACGCCGAAATCCTTATTTCACTGAAACCGGATCATAAACCAACCGTAATTTATGCCGATAAAATCAGGCAGGATTTTAGAAATAATTTCCCCGGTTGCAGTTTTTATTTTCAGCCTGCAGATATAGTAAACCAGGTATTGAATTTCGGGCTTTCAGCCCCCATTGATGTGCAGATAGCCTATGCTAATTATGACTCATCCTATGTTTATGCTAAAAAGCTGAAGGCTGAAATGGAAACCATACCGGGAGCCAAAGATGTCAATATCAAACAGGTATTGGATTATCCCGCCTTTCGTTTTGATGTAGACAGGCTTCGGGCCAGCCAGCTTGGCTTATCAGAACGCGATATTTCGAACAATATGCTCATCGCGCTTTCATCGAGTACAATGGTGGCTCCGGCATTTTTTATCAACCCTCAGAATAATGTCAACTATATCGTTGCCGTAAAAGTGCCTTATGCAAAGTTGAATTCAATTTCTTCATTGACCAATATGCCTATTACCAGCAGCAACCTGGTATCTAATGCAACCACAACCGAAAAACCCACAGATTTGCCGGGTTCGCAAACGCAGACCCTTGGGAATCTTACCAGCATGACATACGAGAATGAATATAACCTGATAAACCACTATACTGTCGCACGGGTTATAGATATTACGGCCAATGTCCAGGGACATGACCTGGGATCGGTTTCTTCCGCTATAGAAAAAAAGATCGAGAATATAGGTAAAATGCCACAAGGGATGCATGTAGTTATGAGAGGGCAACCCGAAGTAATGAACAGTTCATTTTCTACTTTAGGTCTTGGACTCATCCTGGCCATCGCATTGGTCTACCTGCTTATGGTAGTGCTGTTTCAATCATGGCTTGATCCATTCATTATCTTATTTGCGGTTCCGGGCGCCTTTATTGGGATATTATGGATGCTGGTTGTTACAGGCACAACGATTAATACGGTTTCCCTTATGGGCTCAATCGTAGCCGTAGGTATAGCAGTATCCAATTCCATTTTGCTGGTAAGCTTTGCAAATGAAATACGGATCAAGCACCCGGAAATGACCGCAATGGATGCTGCACTGGAAGCAGGCAAAACCCGTTTGCGCCCGGTGTTGATGACTGCTCTGGCAATGATACTGGGAATGATACCCATGTCTATTGGCTCAGGAGCAGGTGGAGAACAGAATGCGCCTCTTGGCAGGGCTGTGATGGGTGGATTGATGATGGCAACTATTGTAACCCTGTTGATTGTACCTTTGATCTATTCCATTTTCCGAAAATCAGAACCGACGATGCATATGCTGGATGTAAAATTTGCAAAAGAAACGGAAGGGCTTCATGCCGCGTTAAGTGAATTGGCCGAGCCGGAGGGAGAGAAATGAAATGTAAGTAGTGAAAAGTGAGAAGTAAGAAGGTATGTCAGAAGTAAACAGGTCACATTACATTAGACCTCTTACTTCTCACCTCTTACTCTTTATAACAACAAAAAGATGACAGAATATAAAACGACACGAAATGGGACATTCAGGATTTTGATAGGGGGAATTGTTCTTGCCCTTATCGCCGGGATCAGTGTTTTCTTTATTTCGAACAAAAACAAAACCGAAATAAAAAAACAAACCGTAAAACTTACCAGTGAAGAAAAAGCGGGCCCTGTTGTAAAAGCAATCAAAGCCGGTTTTGACAAACCTAATAATGATATTAACCTGATCGGGGAAGCAGATCCGTATGCTAGTGTTACACTCTATGCAAAAACAAGTGGGTATATGGACAAAATTTTTGTTGACAAAGGGCAAAAAGTACATGAGGGTCAGGTGCTTGCAACATTAATAACACCTGAGATTGATCAGCAGTACAAAGCGGCCCAGGCAGACCTTCAAAACAAAAAGAAAATTCTGGAGCGCGATAAAGCCCTGCTCCCTAAGCAATATATATCAGCCCAGGATGAAGAGCAGGCTGCGACAGATGTGGCTACAGCTGAAGCAAATGTTGGATCACTTGCCGAACAGCTGCAATACAAGAAAATCATTGCACCTTTTGATGGTACCGTAACAGCACGTTTTATTGACCCCGGAGCTTTAGTACAAAATGCTACAAGTTCTCAGACAAGTGCACAACCGGTGGTTACCGTTTCCAACCTGGATAAAATAAGGCTTTACGTATATGCCGAACAAAGGGATGCCGCTTATCTAAAACCTGGATATCCGGTTGTAATAGGAATGACCGAGAAACCGGATTTGAAAATTGATGCGACCATCACCCGTATTGCCGGGGAACTTGATCCCAAAACACGAATGATGCTGGTGGAAATAGATATTCCTAACAAAAATGATGAAATAATCCCCGGGAGTTATGTAAATGTGACCATCAAGCATCCTTCGAGCAGTTTTATCCAGATCCCTACGGATGCACTTGTAGTAAAGGGAAAACAATATCTTGTACCCGTCATAAAATCAGACAGTTCCATTCATTTTCAGCCGGTAGCTCTCGGGCAGAATGATGGCATCTCAGTTTCCATTTTGAGTGGCTTGAATAAGGGCGACCTGGTTGCGCTGAACCTTGGCCAAAGTGTGAATGAAGGCCAGAAAGTGAGAATAGGGAAATAATTTGGGAATTTTAAAATTTGACGATTAGAAAATGAATGGAGATTTAACATTCAGGAATTTCATTTTGCTCATCTGGTCGAATACCTTTATATTTGGATGACAATGAAATAAATGGCATTCAAATATTACCATATTTTTATTATCACTTTTGCTGCAATTCCAATTATTGCAAATGGTCAGGGAATAAATGAATACCGGATGGAATATGGCTTTTCCGCCGGTTATCGGAGTTTTAACCTGGATGAAACAAACGATAGGGTTAACTTCTTCAATGATGGTAATTTAAAACCCGATCATGGTTCTTCGGTTTTTTCAGCAAACGTAAAAGGAAGGCCATTCAAAAAAAACAATTTATTTGTCAATTTCCGGTTTGATTATTTGCCAAATGATACCCGCAATTATTTTGCTCAGCTCAGCAGCCCTCCTATTGTGCTGTCAAATCCCAAATCAGCTAAATCAGATACTGTTTACAGTTATGACAATTTCAATACTTCAACCATAACAAAAATGTGCTTTGCATCCTTACAAGTGGGCTACGATATATCTTTTAATAAGTTTATGTTAAGCCTTGAATGCGGAGCTATATTCGGTTCATTTTTTATGTATCAATTTCAAAACCAACAGACCTTTTATAAATTCGATCAAGGTTCCTATGATCCTGGGCCACTCAATTCAAACATATATAATTATCAAACCAAAAATAATTTTGGAATTAATGCATCAGCAACATTAACATACCCGCTTTACTCCCGCTTAAACGCTGACTTTTCTTTTTCATTGGAAGCGCTCAATCCGGAAGTAACGCTTAACAATGGTACGCTATGGATGCCGGATGGTTATTTTGGTGTTAAAGATTTCGGGTTTTATTATCCACGGGTTTTAACAGCACAATTATCAGGCATTCAGGTCTCAGTGGGGCTATCTTATATCTTGTTTTAAACCTTATCTGCGGGTTATAATTTTTTCATCGGGAATTCAATTATTTTTGACACTTTATGTTGAACATAGGGGAATTATCAATAGATAGGCGGGTGAAAAAACTTGCGAGGAACTGTATGGTTTTCAGCCTGGCAACGCATCTGCTATGCGCCTGGGTTGTAAACTGGACCTATCATCCCGATCAGCTTTTTCAGATCCTTGAATTTGGGGGATATAAATCAGGAGTCATTAATGAAAAAGATCTGGCATGGGAATTTGCAGCGCATTTAAGATCTGCGGCCCAACCTGCAATGGTATTTCTGGTTGCAAAAATCTGCGGATCTCCTTTCAATCCAATCCTTACCACATTTCTACTTAGGATAATTGCATCCATCATAGGGTGGTTTTGCCTGACGTTTATCACGCTAATAAGTCTCAACTGGGTCATGGAATTGGGCGCCAAACGGTTTATATTGTATTGCTATGCATGTCTTTGGTTCTTGCCTTATATCCATGCCAATTTTTCATCAGAAAGTATATCGGGCTCATTGTTTTTTGCGGGTCTTGGTTGCGCCTGGATTGCTCATTCAAGGAAAAATAATTACTTTCTTTTGGCATGTGGTTTTTTGATTGGTTTTGCATTTGTATTTCGTTATCAGACAGGATTTCTGATTGCCGGGTTACTCATCTGGTGCATATTTTTTCAAAAGTTCCGGTTTGATAAAATCATGTATATTTTTATCCCTGCTGCATTCGCTGTTGCTATAGGTGTTTTATGCGACCACTGGTTTTATGACGAATGGGTAAATACAGCGTGGAATTACTTTAAAGTCAATATAATAGATGGCAAAGCCAGTAGTTTCGGTGTTTATCCCTGGTGGGAATATTTTGCCTGGTCTTTTATCGATATGATCCCTCCTGTAAGTATCATTGTAATTGCGGCAGCAATAATTGCAATTATTAAATCTTCCAAAAATATTGTTATTATTTCTGTAGTCCCTTATCTCATCATTCATTTTATAATCGGGCATAAAGAACCCAGGTTTTTATTCCCACTGGTTGATGCCGTACCGGTTTTTCTGGCCTTATCATACAATCATTTGTATGATTTTTTTGAAAAAAAGCGGCGCCTGAGTATATTTTTATTCAGATTTTTCCTGGTGATGAATGTTGCCATCATTGCCATATTGCTGCTCAAACCCAAAACTGATCCATACAGTTTGTATGAAGTGATTCATGATAAATACTGGAACAGCAAGGCTGTTATGTTTTGCAGCGACGATCAGCCTTACAGTTTTAACGGGATGCAGAGCTATTTTTACAAACCTTTTGGTTTCAGCTATTTTATCTCGCTAAATAAAAAAAATCTTGATAGTGCTATTATTTATACATATACAGCAAATCGCCAGATACTTGTTTATTTTGATCGCGAAAAAGATGAACTTGCCTTTACAAAAAACCATCCTGAGGCAAAACAGGTCTATTCCGGAATTCCGTCATGGATGTATTATTTTAATATAAATAACTGGATATCAAGGACTATTAAGTTATCATTATACGAAATGCCGCGTCGCAACGGTTGTGGGATGCGTTAGTTACATCACCGTCTGCCTCATGAAACTTATTGTCTATTTTTGCAATACGAAATGAAGGCCATAAAAAACAATAGAATTAAATTTTCAATTTCTGCTATCCTCATTATCATGGGTTTCCAGGTCAATACACTCATGAATCAGGATAAAGGTTTCGGAAAGAGCCGCTGGCAGACACATAATGTTATAACCTGGGATGTACGGGAATATTATGCGTATTTACCTGCTATATTTCATTATAAAAATCCGGCATTTACCTTTTTAGATACAATGAAAGGGCAGGATAAGGCAAATCTTGATTGCGGTAAGTCGCCTATTGGTAAATATGTCTGCCGGTTTTCTATTGGTATGGCCATCGCGTATGCCCCCTTTTATCTAATTGCAGATCAGGTAGCCAGATTTGAAGGCATTTCAAGAGATGGTTTCTCAGAACCTTATCAGTTTGGTTTGTACATATCCGGATTTATCTATTCTGTTATAGGTTTTATTTTTCTGACGCTGGTTTTAAGGCGATTTTTTAGTGATGGGATAACTGCCATAACACTATTATGCATCGGCCTGGGAACCAACCTTTTTTATTATACGACATCTGAAGGCGCGATGACCCACGCAACTCTTTTTTGCCTCTGTGCCATCATGCTGTATTTTACTGTATTGTGGCATCAGGAACAAAAAATGAAATACTTTATCGGATTTTCTGTTTTTTTTGGATTTGCTGTTCTCATCAGGCCAACTGAAATGATTGCAGGCTTTGTGTTTTTACTCTATGGTGTCACCGGGCGCAAGGGTTTGATCCAAAAATTGAATATGCTTATAAAACACTGGAAGCAGATACTGGTTGCTTTGGTCATATTATTTCTGATTGCATTGCCCCAGATGATCTACTGGAAACAACAAACGGGAAGCTATTTGTATTATTCATATCACGGCGAAAATTTCTTTTTTCAGCATCCTCGTATTTTTAAGGGATTATTCAGCTATCGTAAAGGCTGGTTTCTGTATACACCCATGATGTTGATAGCAGTAGCCGGTTTTATTTTTTTAAGAAAATATGCTTCTGAGCTTTTTGTTCCTATCCTTGTATTCCTTGTTTTAAATATCTACGTGGTACTTTCATGGTGGTGCTGGTGGTATGGCGGAAGTTTCGGGCTTAGAGCATTTATCGATTCTTATGCATTTTTGTCGGTGCCTCTGGCTTCATTTTGGGCAATGGCTTTCAAAGAAGGTGGCATAGTCAGGGTTACCCTGTTGCTCATTGCAGGCTTTTTATGCTATTTGAACCTGTTTCAAAGCCGGCAGTACCGTGAAGGAATGCTTCACTATGATAGTATGAGCAAAGAGTTGTACTGGGCCGCATTTTTAAAATATGGCTATGTGAAGGATAAGGATAACATGAATGATGTACCCAATTATAAAGCTGCGATGCAGGGATTACCCGAAACCACCCCCATTGATACATCTAAAGCACATTAATCAGAAACTTAACAATTCCCTAATATATATATGGCTTTTTGTCCTGAGTTTTGCATAACAATTAGTTATCTATTCATTAACAGAAAGATAAAGATTTATTCATGAATACCCAGACAAAAATACTAGTGGTTGATGATGATCCGGATATACTGGAATTCCTTACTTACAACCTGAAAAAGGAAGGATATGATGTTGCAGAAGCCCTGAATGGCAAAGTTGCCCTTCAGGTTGCTGAAAAATTCAAACCCGAACTCATATTGCTGGATGTGATGATGCCGGAAATGGATGGGATACAAACCTGCCAGGAACTGCGTAAAAATAATTTATTCAAAGATGTTTTTATTGTTTTTCTCACCGCCCGTATTGAAGAGTATTCTGAAATAGCGGGTTTTACAGCCGGTGCCGACGATTATATAACCAAACCTATAAAACCGGGTGCTTTGTTAAGCAGGATTAAAGCTATCCTGAAAAGAAAACATACACCAGCCGGCCAGGATTTAATCACTATAGGTGACCTTGCCATTGATAAAACATCTTATGAGGTGACATATAAAGGTCAAAAGATCCATTTCGCCAGGAAAGAATTTGAATTGCTGTATATGCTTGCTTCCCAGCCCGGCAAAGTTTTCAGTCGTGATAAAATATTGGAACAGATTTGGGGAAATGATGTTTATGTAGGAGACAGAACAGTAGATGTACATATCCGTAAGATCAGGGAAAAAATAGATCCCGATTTTATTAAAACCATAAAAGGCATCGGATACAAATACGATATGTAATGAGGAAAATACCCCCTCTGAGCCTGCCGGGTTACTTCGCGCTGGCAACAGGGCTGATCTATGCATTAATCTCCTTTTTTTTTCATTTTGAGCTGATTTACTGGGCTCTTTCAGTATTTTTGGTAGTCATTATCACATTTCTGGTTTCTTATTTCGGTATCCGAAAAGTGATCTATGCCCAGATTGAAAACATCAATGAAGAAATCATCGGTTCTATTCAAAATACGGTTTTTAAAAATAAAATGCAAAGCCGGAGCGCTGAAGCCCTTGAAAAGCTAAGCACTTATGTGAAAAGGCTGATCCAGGAAAAAACCATTGAAATTGATAACCTCAAAGAACTGGAGCGCATGCGTAAGGAGTTTCTGGGCGATGTAGCTCATGAACTGCGTTCTCCGATTTTTAATGTGCAGGGATATATCCACACGCTTATGGAAGGTGCCATGGAGGATGAAGAAGTACGTACCAGGTTCCTGAGCAAAGCTGCCAAACATGTGGATCATCTCGGTATCCTTGTAGAGGATCTGGTGACCATTTCACGCATTGAGGCCGGAGAAATTAAACTGGAACTTGAAGATTTCAACATCAAGGAACTGATTCGTGAAGTCTTCGACCTGCTTGACCATTCTGCAAGGCAAAAATCAATAAACCTGGTGGTGAGGTATCCTCAGGATCATGAATTATTGGTCTACGCCGATCTCCAGAAAATCAGGCAGGTTTTGATAAACCTGGTCAATAATTCTATTAAGTATGGCAAAGACAATGGAGCCACTACCATCAACCTCCTTGAAACGCAGAATGAAGTTACTATTGAAGTAGCTGACAATGGGGAAGGTATAGCAGAAAAACATCTGCCAAGGATATTTGAACGCTTCTATAGGGTTGATAAGGCCAGGGTTCGATCAGAACCCAGTACAGGCCTTGGCCTTGCTATTGTAAAGCACTTTGTGGAAGCGCACAAACAAAAAATATGGGTCACCAGCCGCGAGGGCATAGGGTCTATTTTCAGTTTTACACTGGAGCGGAGTAAGGGGGAGTAAAATCAATCCTGAAGAAGTCCCCGAATAAGTCGGGACAAACGGGACAGGCTGGACAAGTTGTGCTGATGTTGCAATGCAGTAATATGCCAATTAGAAATTCGTGAATTTCCTAACCCCTGATTCCTTTCTCCTGATCCCTAAATAACACCATCCCATCCCCATAACTCAGGAACCGGTAGTCATGCTCCAATGCCGTTTTATAAATCTTTTTCCAGTCATCGCCAATAAAGGCAGAAATCAACATCAATAAAGTACTTTTGGGCAAATGAAAATTGGTGATTAACCCATTGCAGACCATGAATGTATAAGATGGAAAAACAAATATTTCAGTATGGCCATTTAAAGTATCAATTTCTCTTGCATGCATCCAGTTTAAGATATTCTGCATCGATTTTTCCAAAGGGATATGCTTTTCTGCCTGGTAAGGCTGCAATTTTTCAACAAAAAAATGTTCGGTTTCTTGATTTGTATCTAACTTATTACCAAACCAGTACAGGCTTTCCAAAGCACGAAGGACCGTTGTTCCTGCGGCGATAATATTATATTTTCGGGACAATATTTTCTCAATCAGTTCCTTTGAAAAAACGACCTGTTCGCGGTGCATGGGGTGTTCCAGTACATTTTCATGTGCCACCGGTTGAAATGTGCCTGAACTTACATGCAGGGTCAGATATTCAATATTAACGCCATTATTTTTTAGATTTTCAAGAAGTTCATCCGTGAAATGTAAACTTGCCGTAGGGGCTGCCACTGCACCTTCAGTTTTGGCAAATACGGTCTGATAATCAGCCTCGTCCATTGCTTCAGCTTCGCGGTGAATATAAGGAGGCAAGGGCATTTTCCCAGCCTGTTCGAGTACGCCCGACCAGGATAATTCAGCCGGGGTCCAGGTAAAATTAACAATCACCGCACGGCCCATTTTTTCTCCGAGGGTTGCCTTTAGTTTTCCATCTGTTCCGAAATTCATTTCAAGTGTTTCGCCTTCTTTCCATTTTCGCTGGTTGCCAGCCATACATTGCCATGTAGCTTTTCCCGTTGCTTGCATAGCCAGGTTGATATCCGTATGGGGCAATATAGGGTGAAGGCAGAATACTTCAATTTTAGATCCTGATGATTTCTGAAATAAAAGCCTTGCATGTATTACCCTTGTGTCATTTAATACAAGCAAACTATTCTCAGGCAGGAATTTACCCAGGTTTTTAAATTGGGAATTGATTAGTGATTTATCTGAATTGTAAACAAGCATTTTTGCCAGGTCGCGCTTTTCCAAAGGATGAACAGCAATCCTGTCTTCGGGCAGTTCATAATCAAAATCGGATAATTTCGGGCTTAACAAAACTTGTTTGGATTTTTAATGGATAATTTCTCTATGCAAACTTTGCGTGTTTTTCTCTTTGCGTTCTTTGCGTGAGATTTTCCACGCAAAGAACGCAAAGTTTTTCGCAAAGAACGCAAAGGGAGAAAAGCAAGAATGTTTTTATCTCTAATATACCTATTATTGCTATGGCAAACAAATAATAAAAACATGGCATCAGCATCTGATAAAGAAGTAATAAAATATCTTATTGCATTTTTGAAAGGGCGTCAGGCATTTGCGCCACTTGAAGTAATCCTGGAAAAAATTCCAAAAGAAGTTCGGGGTATTGTACCGGATAAACTTCCATACAGTCTATGGCAGTTGGTAGAGCATATACGTGTATGTCAGTGGGATATACTTGATTTTTCAAGAAATCCAAGATATAAAGAAATGAACTGGCCCGCCGATTACTGGCCCAAAGAAACCGCACCCAAAAATGACGAGGAATGGGATAATTCCATTGAAAAAATCTTTTCAGACAGGGATGAATTTATAACCCTGCTTGAAGCTAAAGATTGTGATCTGTATACTCCTTTTCCATGGGGCAATGGCCAAAATCTCCTTCGCGAAGCCATGCTTATTGCGAATCATAATGCCCATCATGCAGGTGAAATAATAGTAATTCGAAGGTTGCTGGGAGTGTGGAAGAAATAGGAAAAAGGGATTAGGCCTTAGTCGTTAGGAGTTAGTGGCTGACTCATAATTTCTCGCGGCAGCCAAGTTCCATCCCGAGCATTTGGGAGTCTCATTGTTTTCCCTAGCTCCTAATTCCTGACTTCTAACCCTGCTCGCGCCGGTTTGTAACCGGCGCGAAAATATAACCCCAGTTTATAACTGGTCTAATTTGCTTTCATTTTATTTCCCTTCGCTTCATGGGTTATTTCTGCCAGGCCAAGTTCCTCCATAAGGGGCGGAATATACATACCAAATCTGCCACGAAGTCCTTTTTTGAGCCCGTACCAACCTCCAACCGGATTGGTTTCTGACCGCCCCCAGGCTTCAACCGTTCCTTCTTTAGCAGGTTTTTGTTCATCTGCAGATCCCAGTTCCATCCAGTCGCCATGTTTTTTAAGCATTTGTTGCAGGTCATTCAGGGCGCGGGCATCATATAGTAATGTTGTTTTGCCAACGACGCAAACAATCACGTCCATACCGTCTTTGACATCTCTATACATCTCATAATCAGAAGTTCCCGGTGGGGTTTTTAGTTTCCAGGGATTTTCTTTGGTTCCTTTTTCCATAATTATTGATATTAATATTTATTATTTCGATTCTGCTTTTTTCTTCAAATCTGAAGCAAACTGTTCAAATGATTGATCAAAAGGAGGGATATATTTCGAATACATCGGGAACATGACCCCGCCAATTTTCTCATCCATTGTGAAAGTTACGGTTCCGTTTCCATTATCGGTCAATGTATAGACCCTCGTTCCGCTTCCGTCTCCCCATACCAGTTTTTTGTTTGGGTCAAACTCTTTGATCTTCAGTTTAAAAGTTCTTTTAGGGTCGAGGGTCGATTTGAGCTTTATGGTTTCTCCCAATTTGATATTGCCATCGATAGAAATTACTGTCGAGTTCCATTTTGGGAATTCGGATGCATTTGTAAGCAATGCCCAGATCATTTCCTGCGATGCATTAATATTGGTGCTCACTGTTGTTTCTCTGCTGAATGTTTTTTTAACCGTAGTGGCCTTGCCGTTTTCGGCGGTTGCGTTTGATAAGGTTGTCATCATAATAAGTGCGGTGATTAATAGTTTCATTTTTGTGTTTTGGAATCTTTGACGATCCGGCACAAAAAAACGATAAACTAAACCGAAACTTTTTCTGAATATTTTTCCATTACTTTTCTATTGTGCTCTAAATGATGCAATTGCAATTCAGCTGCACCAGACTCAAACGGGTCAAGTTCCTGTACTATTTTGGTCCGCAAGTCAAAAAGTTGCTCTTTTTCAAGGTTTCCGGCTTCCCTTGTCATTTCTATTTTTACCAGTTCTTCCTGGACTTTCTGTGCCGGGTTAAATATGCCATTTAGTTCTGTGCATTGGTGGCAAACACCTTCTTTATTGATCAGGGAACACCTATGGTCAAACACATCCATCATTTTTCCGCGTCCTGCGCGGAGATAGTATTTCACCATAGCTTCCGTATTACCAATGATAAGAGCTATTTCGCTGGTTTTGAATTCATATACTTCTTTGAGAAGGAGGCAAATCTGTTGTTCCAGCGGCAAGGTTTTTGAAACACATGTGAAACAAAAACTGATATGTTCTTTGATCTCGAATGCACCGTGCGTGGAAGTATTTCTGATATGTATGGCTTCCTGGAAAAATACCCTATCAGCAAGTGCCTCTTCCCTGAAAATATCTGACGCGTTTTCAGCCCAGCGTTTTTTTGCCCTCAGGTTATCTTTTGCCAGGTTTGATGCAATGGAAAACAACCAGGTTTTTAAAGAAGATTCCCCTTTGAAAGTATTTAGCTTTTCAAGGGCTTTCAGATAAGTATCCTGCACAATGTCTTCCGTATCCGCTATGCTTGCAGTTATTCTGACTATAAACGACTTAAGCTGACTTCTTATTTGGTTAAATTCTAAATTTAATTGTTCCGGATTCATAAGTTCAAATATAAGGCTGGGAACGAATGAAACCAAACAGGATATTTTGCAATTCAAATTAATCATTCACATTTGTGCGAATAATATAAATTCGAAATAATCGGAACCCATTTTCAACTACTTTCTTTTTTTATCTTTACAGTGTCACCGGTTTTACATAAATCACATAACTGAATGCGTAATATTTCCGCACAACTTCCGGCATTGCATCTCCCGGGCAGTGAAAGCTTTGCGTTTCGTGTGATTTCTTTTCTTTGGTATAGCCAACTATAATAGGCACCTTTTCCCCGATTTTTGGCATTTTGTATGTATATGCCCTTGAGGCCAGGATACTATATTTGGCCGTGTCTATATCAAAACTTTCAGTAGAAGAGAAATCCTTATAGCTGAGTTGTATTTTGAAAGTAGGATCTGTACCAACCGGGCTTGCTAAAACACTGATCCTGAAAAACTCCGAGTCTTTCCCCAACTGAAACCTCTCTGCAACTCGTCTCATAAATTGAGAAGGCACATTTTTTTTCATCATCTCAATCAAGTCTCCATGCGTTATCAACGTAGTATCGTGATAGACTTCAATGGAAAAGTCCAGGTAGACATTTGGCGAATCTGTGGCCATCGGGAATTTAAAATCTGTGATCCCCAGTAATTTAAGACTGTTTTCAATGTCTTTTTGATCCAGTGGATACTTGTTGTTCAAACCCTGGGCTAAAGATTTGCTGCCTGATAGCGCAAATACGCATACAAAGAGGGCTGTCAGATAAAATTTTGTTTTCATGTTATTATTTATTTTTTTGGCAAAACTATCCTGGTCATTTCTATTGGATTATTAAAGAGTATAAACAAGTGTTAAACAGTGTTAATCATGATTTTTAAATAAATAAGCGCCGTATCTTGCCCCTGTGTATCGTCAAACCATCAGAATAATAGTCGTATCAATGGGGCTTTCCATGTGTGCCCTTATTGCCTTCCAGCTATGGTGGATTAATAGCAGTTTTAAAGCAAATAAAGAGCGTTTGGATATGGATGTTAACGCCTTTATGTCCAATGTGTCAACCCAGTTATTCTTACGCAATCTGTTATATAATCAAAATGTATCTGTTTTTGATGTTTTGCCAACGGGCAATGATCATGTTACTATGAAGATTCGAAAGAATGATTCACCAATTGCCAGGGATTCTTTTAAAGTTCAGGTTGCAATTCCGGGTTTCCGAATGAAGCAGTTAAAAAAGGAAAATCAGCCAGGTATGTCAAGCGCCATGTCAGTCGGCGACATCGCCAGTGCGATAAAAAGGACCTACTATAGTAATGACAGCAGCTTTGAAACGGCAAAAATAAGAACCATAGATTCCACTATTAAAAGTGGATTAAAAAAAGCCGGTATTACCACTCCATATGTTTACGGTGTTATTCAAAACAGATCAGGTAAAGTAAAGTATATCAGTGATAAACTGGCGAACATAAATGAATTAAAAAAAGGATATCATGTACGTTTGGATGTTGGATCAAAAGTGGATGCTGAAGATGTTTATTTATATTTCCCCAAGCTCGACAGGTATATTTATGCTAAAATCTGGTTTATTTTCGTTGCTTCTTTATTATTGATAATCATCATATTATCCTGTTTCTGGTATTCCATCAGGATCATATTCAGGCAAAAGAAAATATCTGATATCCGCAGTGATTTTATTAATAACATGACCCACGAATTCAAGACGCCGATATCAACCGTTTCGTTGGCTACAGAAGCATTATTGAGTTTTGATGTGCGTAAAAGTGAAGAGAAAACAGTGCAGTATTTAAAGATAGCACAACAGGAAAACAAGAGACTGGGAAACATGGTTGAAAAAGTCTTGAATATCGCAGCTTACGACAGGGGTGAAATAAGGCTTCAATTCCAGCAAACAGATATGAATGAATTGATTGAAACTGCCATATCAAATATGCAGATGCAGATATTGGAACGAAATGCCGTTTTGACAAGATATTATAATGCTGATAATTATAACCTTGATGTTGACCAGGACCATTTTAAAAATGTTATTACAACACTAATAGACAATGCTTTGAAATATAGCGAAGGTCAGCCGGGAATTGAAATTCATACCAGTAATTCCAAAGATTTTTTCGTGATTTCTGTAGAAGACCATGGCATAGGGATTTCGAAAGAAGAACAAAAGAAAATATTCGAAAAATTTTATCGTGTTCCTACGGGTAAAGTGCACAATGTAAAAGGCTTTGGTCTTGGATTGAGTTATGCTGCCGGCATTGTAAAAATGCATGGCGGCAGTATAAGTGTACAAAGCCAGTTGAATAGAGGAAGTATTTTTGAAATACATATACCCTTAAAACATGAATCTTAAAACGAAAATCCTTATCGTAGAAGATGATCCGTACCTTGGCATGATTATGCAGGAATGCTTTCAAACGCGCGATTTTGATACATATTTGTATGCAAGTGGCAGAGATGGACTCAATGCTTATATGGAATTGGAACCTGATATCTGCATTCTTGATGTAATGCTACCGATGATGGATGGTTTTACCATCGCGAAAAAAATAAGGGAAAAAGACACGAAAACACCGATTATATTTCTCACAGCCAGGTCATTGAAAGAAGACGTCAGGGAAGGATTCAGTATCGGGGCTGATGATTATGTAAAAAAGCCATTCAGCATAGAAGAATTGATCATGCGGGTTCAGGCCATATTAAAACGAACAACTAATCAGTCTGTTAATAATCATCTCCAGAAAAATGTGCCTGTAAAACTCGGAAACTTTATTTTTGATTTTGAAAAACAGACCCTTATTTCAGCTTCTAAAAAGCAGAAACTCACGGCCCTGGAGGCAGATCTGCTGAAGATGCTTTGTGATAATATGAATGCCACGCTCGAACGCAACGAAGCGCTGAAAAAACTCTGGGGGGATGATAACTTCTTTAATGCGAGGAGTATGGACGTTTATATAACCAAACTCCGAAAACATCTTAAAACTGATCCATCTCTGGAGATTATCAATATAAGGGGAAAGGGATATAAATTACTCTTGCTTGAAAATAATGAGGCTTCCTGACTCTTTTTAATAGATAATATTTATCTTTGATTTAATCTTTATTATTAAAATCATGAAACAATTTATAATTATTGTTTTTATTTTATTTTGTTCCATTCTGTTTAATCATTCAAAGGCATTTGCAGGCAATTACCATCCTTTTGTAGTGAATGACAGCGTGTATTGGAATGTGACTGATGAAGATCAAAGCGGAGGTCCGCAATATTTTATTGATCATTTACATGTCTTTTTAATGGCCGGAGACAGTAGCTATCAAGGCAAATCATGTAAAAAAATATTTATCGTGGGTAATTCAAAAACAGATCTTACCCTGGTGGGATTTGTGCGGGAAAATAATAAGCAGATATTTTTTAAGTCAGTAGATACCACTAAAGATACTACTGAAAGGATGTTGTATGATTTTAGTTTAGTGCCCGGAGATACCTTTAGTGTCAGCACTTTTATTCCGCAATCAAAACAAACAATAAAGGCTGATTTTATGGTTATGAGTGTTGATTCTGTTAAGGTAGAAAACGGGGGATTCCGGAAGCGGTTCATCTTTAACATCATAAACTCTCAATCTTTCTTTTGTGGTGGTATGGTCTGGTTTGAAGGAATCGGGCATTTTAATTCCGTGTTTTATAATGTCTATCCCGGATGTATATTCGAACATTCTATTCGTCTGAACTGCATGACCGACAATCATGTTGAAGTTTATGGCGACCCAACCTATCCTTGTCATACTGATGCGGGAATCAATAGTATGATTTACCCTAAACAAGCACAGATATACCCCGATCCTGCCAATAATTACTTAAAAATTAATAATCTACCATTATCAAACCTGGCATATCAGTATCAAATATTTAATAACCTGGGGCAAATGGTTATATCACAAACCCAGATGTCAAATGAACAGATAATTGATATTTCATCTTTAAAAACAGGTGTATACTTTTTGCAGTTCGTCAATATCGAAAACGGCGAATCTCTTAGGACACGTTTTGTGAAGGAATAAGAAGTTTGAATCGCTTTTTACAGCAAAATTGCCAGCCCATCTTGTATTTGTAATATATTAAAAATCAATAATATATAACTTATTCATCGATTTGGCAAGCCCTTTGCAATACACATACTAAAAATGTGAAAACGATGAAAAAGCTGATTGTATTTCTGTTCTGCTTGGTAACTACCGCCGCAATGGCGGGCGCCGGAAGTAAAGCCAGGGTAGTAACTTCTTTTGCTGATAATGGCCCTAAAAAAGTGGCACTCACTTTTGATGCTTGTCAGAGCAAGACACCAGCTTATTTTGACACGACCATTCTGAACTATATTGTTGAAAATAAGTTGCCGGTTTCTATATTCTTATCAGGGAGGTTTGCAAAGGGAAACGAAGCCAAGGTTAAGTACCTGGCTCAACATTACCCTTTTATAGAATTTGAAAACCATAGCTTGAACCACAACAACCATATGGAACGCATGAGTGATGCTCAAGTGATTAACGAAGTAGAAGGGAATGAAAAACTGGTAACTGCTATGACTGGCCGTGCCCCTGAGTATTTTCGTTTCCCCGCCGGGAATTATAATGCGCATGATCTGGATCTTGTAAATAAAATGGGATTGAAGGTCGTTCACTGGACTTATGCAAGCGGTGACCCTGACAAGCACATTGGTCCGGTTGCGCTTGAAAATGAGATTAATACCATGACAAAGCCTGGTGATATCCTTATCTTCCACATCAATGGTCGTGGATGGAGTACAGGGAAGGCTTTACCTGAAATGGTAAAAGAGCTTCACGATAAGGGATATAGTTTTGTAAGACTTGAAGATGTTGTGAAATAGGGGTCAGGAGTTAGGCGTTAGGAGTCAGGGAAAACCAACTCTGATAAGAAATGAAAGTTCTGTAAATTTTATAACTAATTATTTTTTAATCATTTGCTCGCTTAGTTTCCAAAGTCTTTCGCCGACTCCGGGTGCATCAGCGGCGGGGTTGTTTTTTCTTATTTTTTTATCGCTCCAGAATTTTCCTGAGATAGCTGAAAATTCCGGAGAACTTGCCAGGTAAACAGATGTTTCAGCACCCTTTTTCGCGGAAATCATAAACCAGCCGATAAATTTCCAGACAAGTTTATAAAACAGGTTATTATTGGTAATACCAAGATTGGTAGCTACCCCTCCAGGGTGAAGTGCATTAACAGTTATGCTGGTATCTGATAGCCTTTTAGCCAATTCTTTTGTAAAAATAATAAGCAGAAGTTTGCTTTGCGCGTACGAGTTTATAATATTGTAAGGCCTTCTGTCATAATTGATATCATCCCAATTAATATGTCCCATCGCCTCCAGGGCTGATGACACTATGACAATTCTGCCTTGTTTTGCGGCTTTCAATAATGGCAAAATCTGTAAGGTTAAATAATAAACCGCGAGGTAATTCACTGCAAAAGTCATCTCTTGCCCGTCTGCATTTATTTCTCTTTTCATAAATGTACTACCAGCATTATGGATTATGACATCTATGTGGTCATAATGTGTTTTCAATTCTTCGGCCAGTTGCCTGATATCATCCAAAGAACTTAAATCTGCGATGAACAGGTCAATTTTTTTATTCCCGCTAAATCTAATGATTTCCTCGCGAGCCGATTCAGCCTTTTCACGGTTGCGGCAAACCATAACGATATGGGCCCCCACTTCTGCAAGTGCTTTTGCCGTTTCCTTGCCGATGCCGCTATTAGCACCTGTAATAACGCAGATTTTATCTTTCATTTTTTCAGTTAGCAGTTATCAAGGAACAGTTATCAGTTGAAAACCAATAATTGCTTTTTCAAGAAATGCGAACAAGACGCATTCAATGTGTCTCTACAAATACTTTACAGGTTTCTGCAACAGTTTGTTCAATGGGTGTAAATTTAAAATTCAGCAACTTTTCGAGTTTGGAACTATCAAAATCATAATTTTTGCTGCTGGTAAGGGCAAGATCTTTGGTGATAAATGGTTCTTTTCCGGAAAATAATGCCTTGATTTCTGCCATAATCCAGACAAGTTTTACCAGGCTGCTTTTTACTTTTATTGTCGGTGGTGCTACACCCAATCCTTTTGCCATCAGGTCGAAAATCTCCTTGTAGGTATGAACAGAGCCATGAGCGATATACCTGTTACTGAGGGCCTCATCCATTTCAGTCAAAATGACCAGGGCTCTGGCGACATCCCTTACATCTACAAACGCGTTTGAACCTGTAGGGTAGTATTTCAAGCCATCGTAAACTGTTTTAAACATTTCAGGGGAGCTATTCTCGAAATTTCCCCACCCAAGGACGATGCCGGGGTTAATGATCACCACATCAAGTCCTTCCGCATTACCCCGCCAGACTTCCATTTCTGCCCTGTATTTGCTTTCGGAATAAGTGTTAGAAAATTTGAGGTCTTCAGGGAAAGCGGATTCATTTACTTTTTCCCCCGCCTTTCGATCCAGAGTTGCTATAGATGAGACATAAGCCAGTTTTTTTATGCCTTTTTCAAGACATGCATCAACGATATTGGCAGTGCCGGTTACATTGGTTTCGATGAGGTCGTCATGTCTTTTCCGGTTGTAGGATACCAGAGCAGCGGCATGATAAACGATATCAACTCCGTAAAGTGCATCTAAAATGCTTTCTAAATCTGTAACATCACCTTCAACCCATTTAACTCTATCAAAAGCCTGTTCCCAACTTTCTCCGTGGGGCATCGGGTCCGATTCTGATAAATATTTAAAAATGAAACGGGTTTGGGTAAAATCTGAACCTGCACGCTTCAGGGCTTTGATTTCCGGGTTTTTCCTTAGCAAATCATACATGATATAGCTGCCGATAAAACCTGTTCCTCCTGTTACCAAAACCATAAATCCTGAATAAGCAATGCAATAAAGCCTCAAATCTAATATATTTGCAAACAAGACTCATGTGGCAAACATTGATCCCGTAAAGGATATGGAAGTTTTAGATTTTTTTAACCCTATAGACATTGATGTCATCAAAGGCGAAAAGGGCTTTGATGAAGCAACCTGGGCGCAGGCGCTGGCTGTGAATACAACAGGACAACTTGATCTTGCCGAAAGGAAAATTGTTCTTATCGGTATAGAACGATCTGAAAATGATGATGGGGCCGCAAATGAAATAAGAAAATATCTTTATCGGCTCGGCAGACCCGAGTATGCAGAAAAAATTGCTGACCTGGGGAACTTCAAATTCGGCTACCTGGAGAAAGATTATGAAACGCTCGGTTTTGTATTGAGCGAATTGATCAGCAACAATCATCTTCCTGTTTTACTCAATGGAAGCCAGGAGATTACATGGGCGCAATATCTTGCTTTTTGTTATATGAAAGATTATGTCAACCTGGTTTCATTTGATCCCAGGCTTGATTTTAATATGTATGAAAATAAAAAAATGCTGCCCGATAATTTCCTGCAAAAAATATTTATGGCTGAGCCTTCCTATCTTTTCGGATATGCCAATATCGGGTACCAGTCTCATTTTACAGGACAGGCCGTTATTGACTTTCTCGAGAATCTGTATTTTGACCTGCATCGCCTGGGAGATGTACGTGCCGACTTGAGCAACCTAGAGCCGCTGCTCAGAAGTTCACATTTCGCCAGCTGGGATCTTTCAGCCATTCGCCAGAGCGACGCTCCGGCGACGCTTACACCGTCGCCAAACGGGTTCTATAGTGAAGAAGCCTGCCTGCTCTGTCGTTATTCTGGCATCGGCAGCAATATGCGTTCCATTGGGTTTTATAATTTTGTTCCGAGCCTGGATCGGGACGGGCAAACGGCGCATCTCACAGCGCAAATGATATGGTATTTTGTAGATGGGGTAATGAACCAGTATCCGGAAAGCCCTATGGAAAACAAAGATGATTTTACGAAATTTATTACGGCAATAGAGGGCAACCATTACCAGATTGTTTTTTATAAAAGCAAACGCACCGACAGGTGGTGGATGGAAGTACCGATCAATGAAAAAGAATTTTCAGGAACCCGCCATATCATGCCATGTTCCTATAATGATTACCTCGCTGCTACCCGAGATGAAATACCGGAACGATGGCTGAATGCATTGAAGAAGTTTACTTAGAATAATTTGGGAATTTGAGAATTTGGGTCCCGAGTGTTCGGGATGAAAATGGGCTGACGCGTTAAAACAATGTGCAAATCCCGAATAAGTCGGGACAAGTTGTGCAGATATGCAAAAGTGCAAATTTTGCTTTCGCCAGATAATCAAGCATTTTTGTCATTTCGATCCCGAAAGCTCGGGAGAGAAATCTGATATTGTTATTTGTCTTTTAAAAACTATTTATGATCATTGAAATACTTTTAGTACTGGTAATTATCCTGGTGGCTTTTGTCATATTCAGGATATCAACTTTGCCAACAGGCAACGATAATCCTGAAACGGTACTAAGAGAAATAGCCAGGATAGAATCCTCTGTAAAAGAAGAAATATCCAGGAACAGGATAGAACTCAGCCAATCTGCCAAAGAATCCCGGGATGAACTTTCAAAAACACTGAAAGATTTTAGTGAGTCTAATGAGTTAAAATTAAATCGTTTAACTGAGATAATTGATCTTAAGCTCAAAGAGGTTCAGGATGACTCTAAAGGAGGCAGGAAAGAACTGAAAGAGATATTGGATGAAGTAAAAACAGAATTATCGAAATCTCTTGAGGCCTTCTCTGACAGGCAACGCCAGAATTTTGGAAACCTGGTTGAAAGGCTTGATGCCCAGAATATTGAGAATAAAGCAAAGCTTGAACAAATGAGCGGTATCCTGGAAAAATCAATTAAATCCCTCCAGGAAGACAATGCTTTGAAGCTGGAAGAAATGCGCAAAACCGTTGATGAAAAACTGGAAAAGACGCTTAGTGAAAGACTTGGGCAAAGCTTTGAAACTGTTGGTAAGCAGCTTATAGAAGTTCAAAAGGGGCTTGGTGAAATGCAGACATTGGCACAGGATGTTGGAGGACTGAAAAAGGTTTTAAGTAATGTGAAAATGCGCGGGGGGATTGGCGAAGTACAGCTTGAAATGCTTCTGGAACAAATACTGGCTCCTGACCAATACCAGGCAAATGTGAAGACAAAACTAAGCAGCAATGACCTTGTAGAGTTTGCCATAAAACTTCCCGGGCGCGATGACAATAACAGCCAGGTATGGCTACCGGTAGATGCTAAATTCCCGAAAGATATTTATGAACAGCTACAAACCGCGTACGAAATCGGAGATCTTGTTCAGATAGACATTGCTCAAAAAAACCTGGATATAACGATCAAGAAAATGGCACGAGATATCAGTGACAAATACATTGATCCACCGAATACCACAGATTTTGGGATCATGTTTTTACCATTTGAAGGCATTTATGCTGAAGTAGTGAGGAAAGCAAGCTTGCTTGAAGATTTGCAAAGGAATTATAAAATTATTGTTACCGGGCCTACTACTCTGGCTGCCATCTTAAATAGTCTTCAAATGGGATTCAGAACTCTTGCCATACAAAAGCGGAGTAGTGAGGTATGGCAGGTTTTAGGAGCTGTAAAGAAGGAATTTGAACAGTTTGGCAATCTCCTGCAGAAATCGCAGAATAATATACAAACAGGGCTAAATCAGTTGGATGAAGTAATGGGTAAACGGACCAAGGCGATACAAAGAAAACTTAGAAGCGTTGAAGGCCCTATTGAATCAGACGCAAATGAAATTGCAGAAAGCAAGCAGGATATATTTAAAAATGATGAAGAAAACGACTTCTGATTATTTAACTCAAAAGCCGGTAAGAATTTATTCTTACCGGCTTTTTTATACTTAATTGGTAATGATTTTATCCTTCCACTGCGCTTGCCAATAGCCAGAGTATAAAGAAGACAAGCCCTACAACCAATACAATAATTCCTATGGCCCAGAATAAGGCACCCAGGAGTCCAAAGCCCAGGAAAAGAAGGACGGCGCCAATGATAAGGCAAACAATGGCAAAACCAAGCCAGCCTTCGGTATGGCTGGTTCCTGAATAAGAAGAAATATTGGGGTTCAATCCTGGTTTTAATACTGAATTGGCTTGTTTCACGATCGTTCTCGCTGCTTTTTGTGCGAGGATATGTTCATTTCTATTTTGCTTTATTTTTTTAGAAACAGATGCGGTTTTTGAATTGTGAAAATTCAGGGGAATTGTTTTTGGGTTCTCTGCCATAGCAGGAGCCTGGATACTTATTTTTGATGAAATGTTTTTTTCCTGTTTAGGGGCAGGCTCAATTTGAAGTGTTTGTGCATCCGCAAGCTTATTCACTTGCTGGAGAGAAGTTGTTTGTCGGCTGCAGGAACCGAGCGATAATGCAAAACCTATGAGGCCAATGCTTAATTTTCTGATTGAATTTTTCATAGTTGATTAGTTATTTTTTGAGAATAGACCACCAACCCGACCAGAAAGTTCAAATCATTTGCAAAACATGCTTATTTGATAGTGAATGGCTTATATTCTTTCCTTACCGTTTCTACTTTCTTTCTCTCACATAGTTAATATAATCCATAACCGGGGGCGCTATATCATGCTGCCTGAGTAGTTTACTTATCTGGGCACGGTGATGGGTTGAATGGTTTATGATATGGAAAAGAATGTCGTATAAACTATTTTCAAAAGCATCGCCTTTTAGATTCCTGTAAGAAAAGACTTTATTAAGTTCTTCTTCGCTATAATCATTGAGAAAACTGATCCAGCCTTCGTGGCTTTCTACCTGATGACTCTCAATTTCTCCAAGAGACCAGGGCTCTAAAAAATGCGGCTTTAATTTTTCGGTACCATAAAGCCTTTCAAGCCATAATAATTCTGCTTTTACAATATGGCTCAGCAGTTCCACACATTCATGTGGCGGATGTTCCAATGATTTGAGTTCGCCGAGCATGGTCAGGTTCATGGCGTCGTTATAGGCCAGTTGTTTGAGAAAAAATTCTTTTAGTTTCATTGCAGCAATTTTATATTGTCAAAATTAAGGGATATCATGGTTTTGGCTGGTCTTTTTTTACTCTTTTTCTGAACAGCTCACTCACCCTGTCAAATTCAATTCTCCTGGAGTATCCTATTCCCTGGGTATTAGAGTTGAGGCCGATTTGCGTATTATTGTTGGATCTTCCGAAGGCTTTGATCTGATGATTGCCGTCAGGTGTTATTTTATAGGCGAGCTGGGTGTTATAATTTTGATAATCAAAATCATAACTCACACTGATATTGGCTCTTTGCTGAAAAAGGTCCCTGCTGAGTTTTACTGAAAATTCTTCCTGCGAACGGTTTAATCCCACATGCAGGCTCTCAAGGGCCGGAACCTTGGCAAGCCAGTCATTTACCTGAGAGGCAACCAGGTCGCCGAAACTTGAATTAAGGGCAGAGTTGGTCAGGTTATTAACGCCGCCGAGGCCACCCGCACTGCTCTGGTCTACCGGGGCAAACTGGTTTAATACAAGCAAACTAACTACCTGCTGGTCAATATCCTGCTGACTTCCTTTGATCTGGTTCACCCTTGTTTGTATATCAGTAGTACCGGCATTTGCTTCGTTGAGTTCTTCAATATTAAAATCAAGCCTTATCTCCGGTTGAAAAAGAGATCCTTTAAGGTTTAATATAGCTTCAACAGGATATACCCTATCATATTCTCTTGTCTGTAAATCACTCACAGATGTACTTGCAGTGGATGCACTTACAGCCGATGCGCTCATCAAGGGAGATAAAGAAGTACGAACTGTGTACATTGCCTGGAGGTTTAATTGCGCCTCGTATGGACTTCCGTTCCATGTAATAGTACTGCCGCTATTGATAATAAATGATTTGTTGATGATCCCTTCAAAAGCTGTGAAACGGTATTTTCCGTCCTTAATGGTATAAGTTCCGAACATGGTAAAATCGCCATCACTATTTACATCAAGTCTCAGATTTCCTTTGCCGTGCGCTTCAATAATGTCGCCAACTCTTGGGTCGAAAATAATCTGGGCAAAAGCATCAGGTGTAATTTCCAGTTCCATAGCGAGTTCAATGCCAGTCAGCTTTACTTCCTTAACCCCTTTGAGATAATTTGATTTATTGATGAATTTGATATAATCATATCCATAAAAGCTATTTCCTGAAGAGATGGGAAGTGAAAATGTGGTACCCTTTTCAGTCCGCATTTTAATGACAAATTTAAGATTGCTCAACGGCCCTGATATGGAGACCCTGCCTGTTCCGACGCCTTTGCCGAAATAAAGATCATTTATTTTTTGATTTGTATTCAACGCAAGGACTTTGTTAGCATCAATATTAATATCCAGTGCAATATTTTTAAGATTATTCAGGTCAAATTCGCCATTAACCATTGCGATATTATTATTAGGATCGTAAACTTTAAGGTTTTTAATGCCAATGGTATGTCCGCTTAAACTAAAGGAATGCGAAAAATGATACCTCACATTGGTATAGTTAACTTTAAATTCAGCTCCTTGAAGATCAATATTTCCCGAAATACTTGGTTGACTTATAGTTCCGGTGATGAGCATGTCGGCGGTAGCCTCACCTTTTACATCTGAAAAAACATAATTAATAAAAGGCTCAAATATTTTAATTTCTGTCTGGTTCAGTTTCACATTAAGGGCCAAAGCCTGCGATTGGTCTGTATTGACAGCCCCTGTAGCAGTTGCCACTTCATTTCCTTTTGCGTTATACAGCTTGGCGTCTATGCCGAGCCTGCCAGAGCTTTCACTGTAATCTGTTTCCGCTGAAATTGTACCGAAAGTGTCTGAATTATAGGAAATTGACGATACGTATATCGCAGATTCAAATATCGGTTTTGTATTAATATTGCTAATGAGTACCTGACCATTAGCCATGCCTCCTATTCCTGATATCTGTGGTACAAAATTCGCAACTGTTGCCAGGTCAAGGTTTTCCATAATGACCCGGATGGGATAAGAATTGTTGACAGAATAAGAACCTTCAACACTTATTTTTTCATTTCTTTTGCTGAAACTGATATCAGGAACAGTTACCAGGGTGTCTCCATAGAATATAATTCTTGGTGAATGTATTGCCCAGGTTTCACCCTGTATTTTAATCCTTGAGTCTGTAATATCAAGGAATGCCTGTCGGTTTACCACATCGAAACTTCCATGAAGAACTGCCTGTTTCTGGTTCAGCAGATCAGAAGCAGAAATGTCAAAAAACAATTTTTCGCTGTTGCTTTTGATATGGATCACAGCGTTATTGACCAACTCTGTATCTTTATTGATAAAAGCTCCCACATTGATATCCAGGTTCAGCCCCGATGAACTACCCAATCCATTAAAGGCCAGATCTTTGAAATGTAGATTTTTATACGACATATCCGGCAGATCTCCTTTTAAAACGAGCTTGTTTCCATCGCTGTAATAACTGCCTTTGAGATAGCCGGAATCTGCAACTGAAAAATGGGTCCGCAGGACAGAAAAAATAGGTGCCAGGTGGTTGAACCTGATATCAAAATTGATATATTGACCCTTTATTTCTTCGTCTCCAAACTGGTAAAAACCAGAATCTATATATTGTCTGGCGGCAGATTTGAAAAGATTCCCGAGTTTGCTGATCTGAAAATCGCCATCTATCCTGGCCACGAGTAAATTTGAATGCAAATTGATAAACCTGTGATTCGCATTTACTTTTGAATTGAGCATGATGCTGTCAATATCATATACATTTCCGGGAATGGTCAATTTTGTTCCCGTAGCAATGATTTGTCCATCAATATCGTCTGGTTTTATTCCTTCGATATTGATGTTTAATTTGGTTGAAATTCTTAGGCTATCCCTCACGAAATTGAGTGCATAAAGATTTGCATTCGGCATGTCTGCTTTGAAATCGTATTCGGGTTTGCGTTTTCTGTAATCAATAGACCCTTTAAAATCTAGTGTCAGGTTTCTGTCATTTACATTCAGAGACCCATTGAAAAATTTTTTGGCAACATCTCCGTTTACCTTAATATTCTGATAGTTATACCTGTTAAAATCCAGGTTTTTAACATCAGCAATAAGCCTGGCCTGTACCGTTTCTACAGATAATCCTTTGCCTGATACCTGCCCGCTCAGGCTGGTTTTGCCCAGCAGGCTTTGGCCCGATAATTTCCCGATATCAAATCTGTCTAAATCTATTTTACCGCTATAACTGCTCAGGGCAGGATTAGAAGATATTTTCATTTCCACATCAGCACTTCCATTTCCAAGTCCTGTTTCAAATTCAGTATTGGTTTTAAAATTGCTGATAAATCCTGTGAAATAGCCTTTTAGGTTAATCTGCCCCAGCCTGTCCATTTCGTCAGGCAAAAGAATTTCCGGGAAAAGCTTTGCCAGTTCGGTTTTGCTTGTCCGGGTCTGTGCGAGTCTGATAGCCATAAAAGTTTTATGGATATCTGGCAAGCCCTGTAAATCAGCACGCCCCTTGACTATTGAATTTTTGCCAAAAGAAGCTTCCAGGTTGGTAATATGAAGATCGCTGACTTTGCCTTTGCCGCTCACGCGGGTGATGTTAACGGCATCCGTTTTATTTTTAAGATCGGGCGTAAAATAGGCCAGGTCTTTGAAAGAGACCTTACTATCAATAAATTCAGCATTAATATCCACATTATGAACAAAATCAACCATACTGTCTGTATTTGCATAGTCAATCCGGATATGCTTTCTAACCCTTGAATCAGGCGTAATCAGGTCCAGGTTTTTTATCTCAATGTTCTTGTCAGTATATTTGGCATTGCCTGTCATATTGTTAATTCTGAACCCGCTTTTTTCATCCAGAACCAGGCTTTTAATTTCAGCGCTTACGTCGTTACCATCAATTTTCATCGCAGTAAGATGCCCGTCAAAATGGGTAACATCCACATGATTCCAATCGATACCCGGATAAGACACTACAGCTGACCTTTGATCGTCCCATTTAAAATGCAGATTTTCAAGATCTACGGAATGAAATAAAATATCGGTTTTATATTTTCTAGGCGCACCTGTTCCCTCTGTCAGTCTGTCTATGACATATCCGAAATTGCTGCTGGTATCGCCTTTGTATAGTACGAGATTAAAATCCACATTCCTGAGGGATACTTTTGAAAAAATCATCCGGCTGGTCCTGTAGTTGAAATAAACCAGTCCGGCATTGAGCTTGCCAATAACAAACATATTGTTATGCTTTAGGTCTTTGATGATCACATTATCCAGTGATATTGTTGCAGGGAAATCCCATTGGGCATTGCCAATACTAAACTCGGTTCCAAAGGTTTTACCTACATAATAGCTTATTTCAGAGGCCAAAAACCGCCTTCCCGGTGCGGTATTCATGTAAAAATACAGCCCGGTAATACTCAAAAGCAGGATGAGTAAGATAACAAGAAAAGAACGGACACCATATTTTAATATTTTTTTTACCGTCCTTCGCATCCCCTTGAATTAATGCAATCTTTGCAAATTTATTCTTGTTTTACCATACATGAGCAAAATACTTGCCATAGAAAGTTCCTGCGACGATACGGCTGCCTCTATTATCAGCGGAGGAAAGATCTTGTCGAACATAGCCAGCAGCCAGAAAATCCATGAAAAATATGGTGGTGTAGTGCCGGAACTTGCTTCGCGAGAGCATCAAAAAAACATCATGCATGTCGTACAAACTGCTTTGGATCAATCGGGAATTTCTAAAAACGATTTGGATGCCATTGCATTTACACAGGGTCCAGGTTTGTTGGGATCTCTGTTGGTTGGGGTATCCTTTGCAAAAGCCATGGCGCAAGGGCTAGATATTCCCATCATCACAGTTGATCACCTTGAAGCGCATCTTGCTGCTCATTTTATTGCTTCGCCCGCCATAGCTTTAGCGGCGGCGGGACCAGAGTTTCCTTTTTTATGCCTGCTGGTTTCAGGAGGTCATACCATGATCGTAAAAATGGATAATGAAACGGATTTCCAGGTATTGGGTAGGACAACCGATGATGCAGCCGGTGAAGCATTTGATAAATCAGCAAAAATCCTTGGGTTGCCCTATCCTGGCGGACCTTTAGTTGATAGAAATGCAAAAGGCGGAAATATCAAAGCATTCCATTTCCCGGAACCGGATGTACCGGGCTATGATTTCAGTTTCAGTGGGTTAAAAACATCTTTTTTGTATTTTATCAGGGATCATGTGAAAGCCGACCCCGATTTTGTTCAAAAACACATGGCAGATATCTGCGCTTCGTACCAGCATCGTATTGTAACTTATTTGCTTTCGCAACTCCATAAAGCATCTGAGGAAACAGGTATTAAACAGATCGGTATTTCAGGCGGCGTTGCAGCAAATTCTTATCTGCGGGAAATGCTTAAGGCCAAAGAGCAGGAATTGGGATGGAAGGTATATATCCCGGCTTTCGAGTATTGTACCGATAATGCCGCAATGGTTGCCATGGCAGCGAAATTCAAATATGATGCCGGGAAATTTGCGGGTCCGCAACAGATTGCCCAGCCGGAAATAAATTTCCCTGATCTGTCAAACATCCTGAATTGAATTGGAGTCATTACAGATTGCTCTTTCGCCTTATGCGAGA
>Ga0207032_1049_pt1 | contig 36753 bp, 33 predicted proteins | sample Alteio_BWMinCont_38_FD_153308 | JGI IMG/M metagenome (GOLD analysis project Ga0207032, IMG submission 153308) | Enriched cells from forest soil in Barre Woods Harvard Forest LTER site, Petersham, Massachusetts, United States -... | ecosystem: Environmental > Terrestrial > Soil > Temperate forest >... | reverse complement strand
TACAAAAGAAAATCCGGACACAATTCCGCCCATCTCGGCTATAAGCTCGCTTGCCGCGGTAACGGTGCCGCCTGTTGCTAACAAATCGTCATGTAAAAGAATATGCTGGCCCGGTTCAAAAGCATCGGTATGCATTTCGATGGTAGCGGTGCCATATTCTAGTTTATAAGCTTTTTGCTTGATAGTGAACGGCAGCTTACCCGCCTTGCGTACAGGTACAAATGGCACACCTAACCTTGTTGCCAGGGTTAGGCCAAATAAGAACCCACGACTTTCCATACCGGCAACAACATCAATACGTATCCCTTTCAATTTTTCTACAAAAGCATCAACAATGTTTTCGCATAACCGAGGGTTCTTTAAAATGGGAGTAATATCTTTAAAAATAATACCCGGTTTCGGGAAATCCGGGATATCACGTACGGCTGATTTTATTTGTTGCTCTATCATTTAAAAACTATATACGGTTCAATTTTACGCAAAATTTCGTCATCCAGTATCACTATGTTTTTCAGGTCGGCTATCGACAGATAATCGCCATGTTGTTTACGGTACTGGATGATGGCATTGGTTTGCTTATTAGTGAGATAGGGGAACTTTCTTAATCCTTCAAAATCCACCTCGTTAATTTTTATTTTGATGGTATGTACCGGGTTGATGCTTACCTCGTTTTTGATTTGTGCAAACCTCACCGTATCTATACCATAAACTTCTTTTAACTGCTCCTTATTTATAAAGCCGCCTAACCGGGTGCGGTATTCAATTATGCGTTGGGCAAAGGCGGGGCCAATGCCCCTGATTTGAGTCAGCCTGGCCGAATCGGCACTATTAATTTCAATTATTACGCCCGGTGCAGCTTTGTTTGAAATATATTCACTTCCGGAAATGTTGATATAGGGTTGAAGACGCTTGTAATCATCTGCAGTTATACCGTAGATTTTTTGCAGGTCCTCCTTTTTATAAAAATGGCCGCCTTTTGATTCAAAATGTTTTATAATGCTGATCTGGTGTTCACTTAACCCTAATTGCTTCCATTGTTCGTCAGGCAAATTATTGGGATCAAAAGCGAACATAACCGGGTGCGGCAGCTTGTCGTCAGAAAGATTTTGATTATTTGAAGCAGGATAAGTGTTTTTAGGCTGGTTCAACAGCGCTGCGTCTTTGTCAAAATCTTTAAAACTTATTGTATTATCTTTGTGGAAGTATTCATACACATACGGGGCTGCCAAAATCAATAAAATTAGTATAACCAGCACTACCATTCCGTTCCACTCCTTTTTGGTAATGGAGAGGTAATTTTTTATGGGTGCTTTCATTGATAAGGTTAAATTAACTGTTAAAGTAATAAATTTCGGATAATTAGCGCCTAACCAACTAACTTTTAAATATAAATGAAGATCATCACAACCGAAGAATTTGCAAAAGCTACCAAGTTGGACAAATTGCATATGCCCGGGCTGGCCGCTTTCTTAATGGAACTGATGAAGATAAACCAGGTGAATGAACTTTTTGCCGAAGCACAGCCAAAACAAGGCATTGAATTTATTGATGCCATACTAGAAGGTTGTGGCGTAAACATTGAATACGATGAACGCGAGTTAAAAAACATACCCAAAGATGGCGGCTTTATTGCTATCGCCAATCATCCTTATGGTGGTATTGAGGGTATGGTATTGCTTAAAATATTATTAACTGTAAGGCCGGATGCTAAGCTAATGGCGAATTTTTTGTTAAAAAAGATACCCAACCTGAGTGATTATTTTATTGCTGTAAATCCGTTTGAAAATGTTGACCATTCGTCCAGTATCAGCGGGTTAAAAAACACGCTTAGCCTTTTAGCCGAAGGAACACCTATTGGCATTTTTCCTGCCGGAGAAGTATCAACCTTTAAGATAGACAAGCAGGAAGTTACCGACCGTTTATGGCACCCGGTTGTGGGAAGAATTATAGCCAAAGCGAAAGTACCGGTAGTGCCTATTTATTTTCATGGCAATAACGGGTTGCTTTTTAACCTGATTAGTTTGATACACCCAGCATTGCGAACGGCCAAGTTGCCCTCCGAATTGTTTAACAAGCAAGGGCATACCATTAGGCTGCGTATTGGCAAGCCTATTAATGTAGAGGATATCCCCGAGTATAATAAAAGTGATAGGCTGCTTAATTTTTTGCGGGCCAAAACCTACGCTTTAGGCACCGGGCTTGAAGAGGAAAAAAAGATATTTAACCCGCGCAATTTATTTAAGATAAAAAAGCTACCTGAAGCTATTGTGCCAGGAATTAAAACGGAAATATTAGAAAAAGAAGTAGCAACGTTACGTGATGACTATACCGTTTGGACCGAAAAAAATTACGAAGTATTTATTGTACCCACTTCAGTGATTCCAAATGTTATTCGTGAAATTGGGCGGTTGCGCGAGGTTACTTTTCGTGAAATTGGCGAGGGTACCAATAAACCCACCGACCTGGATGAATATGATATTTACTATCATCATTTGTTTATTTGGGATACCGAAGCGAAGATGATTGTGGGCGCCTACCGCATCGGTTTGGGCGACGAGATATTTTACAGTATTGGTAAAAATGGGTTCTATATTACCGAGCTTTTTAAAATTAAAGAACAGTTTACCCCTGTATTAAAAAAGAGCCTGGAGCTTGGCCGCTCATGGATCCGTAAGGAATATCAGCAGAAGCCATTGCCGCTGTTTTTATTGTGGAAAGGCATTTTAAAATACCTGATTGATAACCCCCGCTACCGGTATCTGTTAGGCCCGGTAAGCATTAGTAATTCATTCTCTAAATTCTCCAAATCGTTAATAGTTGATTACATCAACCGCAATCACTTCGACCATGAAATGGCGCAATATGTGAAGCCGCGTAAAAAATTCAGGGTTGATCTTTCAAGTATTGATACCGACTTGTTGATGTCGGGCGAGGACAGCTTTAAGGGCTTGGATAACCTTATATCCGAAGTGGAAACGCATAATATGAAAGTTCCGGTGCTGCTTCGTCAATATATTGCGCTTAACGCCAAGATCATCTGCTTTAACATCGACCCTAAATTTGCCGACTGTTTGGATGGGTTTTTAGTATTGGACCTGGAGAAAGTACCGCAGGATATTTTGGAGAAGTTGGGGAAGAATTTGTAATCCTATGAAAGACTTACGAAGTTTTTGAAACTTCGTAAGTCTGACCTTCTAGTATTTAACGTTAAATCTTTTCAGCACCAAACTCAACAACCATATTGGCCCGTAAAACCAAAACTTTACACTGTTTACTAATGAGTACCTTTTACCCTCAATCTTTTGCCCGATAAATTGAGCGGTGAAAGCAATTATCAATATTGCAATACATAATTCGCCAACCCCTGGTCCGCCGGTTTTATACCATTGATCTAATTGAATAATGCCAAAGCTGAATGCAAATAATATAAAGAGCATTAAATAGGATAGTATGGGAGATATTTTTAGATAAAAATAGATGCTGAAGGCGATCAGCACTGAGGCCCAGTTAATATAACCATTATATTTGCCCATAAAGCTTAAGTAGGGGAAAGGGATGGCCCAGGCTAATCCTAATAATCCAAACACTACAAGAGGTACGCAAATCCAATTGATGATTTTATTTACCGGCTTTTGATGCGAGGCGGTGTATTTATCAAAAAGGATATCGATGTCGCGCTGTTTTGGGGTTGGTTGCTTTTTCATATTATTAAAAAAGCGACAGGGTAGCCCGTCGCTTTAATTAAAAAAATCACAATTAATTATTTTGCAAATGCCACCGAGCGGGTTTCCCTGATCACGGTAACTTTGATCTGACCGGGGTAGGTCATTTCTGTTTGTATACGGTTAGAGATATCAGCCGCCAATACTTCCGATTCGGCATCGCTTATTTTTTCGCTTTCGACTACCACGCGCAATTCGCGGCCGGCTTGTATAGCGAATGTCTTTTCAACGCCCGGGTATGACATAGCCAGTTCCTCCAGCTCTTTTAAACGTTTGATGTAACTTTCAACCACCTCGCGGCGCGCGCCCGGCCTTGCGCCTGAAATAGCGTCACAAGCCTGGATGATTGGAGATAACATAGAGGTCATCTCTATTTCATCGTGGTGAGCACCAATGGCGTTACAAACTTCAGGGTGTTCTTTATATTTTTCGGCTAACTGCATGCCCAAAATAGCGTGAGGCAGTTCCGGGTTATCATCAGGCACTTTGCCAATATCATGTAATAGGCCGGCACGTTTGGCCATCTTTACATTCAATCCTAACTCGGCGGCCATGGTGGCGCAGAAGTTAGCCACCTCGCGTGAGTGCTGTAATAGGTTTTGACCATAAGATGAGCGGTAACGCATACGGCCAACCATACGGATCAGCTCGGGATGCAGGCCGTTAATGCCCAAATCAATAACTGTACGCTCACCAATCTCAACAATCTCTTCTTCTATCTGCTTCTTAGTTTTGGCAACGATCTCTTCGATACGCGCCGGGTGTATACGACCATCGGTCACCAAACGGTGCATGGCCAAACGGGCAATCTCGCGGCGTACCGGGTCAAAGCCTGATAGGATGATGGCTTCAGGTGTATCGTCCACAATAATTTCAATACCGGTAGCGGCTTCCAACGCACGAATGTTTCTGCCTTCACGACCGATGATACGGCCCTTTATCTCGTCGTTTTCAATGTTGAAAATAGAAACGGTATTTTCGATTGCGCTTTCAGTAGCAGTACGTTGAATGGTTTGGATAACAATTTTCTTGGCTTCTTTGGTTGCGGTCAGCTTTGCTTCATCCACGATGTCTTTAATCTGGATCATCGCTTTGGTACGGGCCTCTTCACGTAGATTATCCACCAACTGGTTTTTTGCTTCTTCGGCAGATATACCTGCAATAGTTTCCAATTGTTGTACATGTTGGTTTTTAAGCACATCAACTTCCTCTTGCTTTTTAACGGCTATCTCTGTTTGGCGCTCTAAATTCTTTTTCGCGTTATCCAGCTCAGCTTCCTTGCGGTTCATGTTTTCCAACCGCTGATTTAAAGATTGCTCCTTTTGTTTAATACCGTTTTCGCGCTGATTGATATTATTGTTTTTAGCGTTTATTTCCTGTTCATGCTCCGTCTTCATTTGCAGGAACCGCTCTTTGGCTTCCAGTAATTTATCTTTTCGTAAAATTTCTGCACTGGTTTCAGCATCCTTTAATATCTTTTTTACTTTGTTTTGAGCGGATGCTTCCTGGTCTTTAAATAGTTTTCTGAGTAGAAAGCGGCCAATGACAACTCCCGTAGGAATGCCTATTAAGAGGCCGATAATAATGTATAATGTATTCATCTTTTAGGTTATATATAAATAAAAAAACCGCAACTAAATTCTAAGCTCATTATTGAAAAACCTCTTTTCTCAGATTTATTGGACCCGGTTATCGTTAAATCCATAGAAGTAACGTATCCCTTTTTCTTGTCCGCCTGATATTGAAGCGTTAAGTTTTTAATAGTGAAACATAAAATTTAACCACGGTTAAATCTTAAATTGGCTCTGTATATATGTAAGAACGTATTACTCTATTTTGAGAAAAAATCAGACAATAAATGATCTAACTGATAAACCTTATCGGCTACTTCTGTATCTTCAACAGTAACCTTTTTCTCTGCCTTTAATGATGATGTTGCATAATGCAACACACTCATTGCCAACAAATCCTGTTTATCTCTAACCGCATAATTTTCCTGGTATTCTTTTATGCGATCGTTAATCAATTTAGCTGCCCTGCGTATTATTTCTTCCTCTTCCATGTTTACCTTTAACGGGTAAACTCTGTCAGCAATATTTATTTTTATTGAGATTTCTCCCATTTGAGCTTTTCACTTTATGTGTTATTTTTTCAACAACACAATGCACTTATCAATTTCTTGCACAAATTCGTTAATTTTTTGCTTTATGTCAAGACTTTTTTCATTTGTTTCTGAAAAAGATTTCGCGAGTTTCAATACACTAAGCTTTTCATCCATCTCTTTGGTCTTATTTTTACTCGCATTAAGCGCGGCGCTTAACGATTGATTTTCCAATTTTAACAAATCATTCTCCTCCTGTAACGCAGCACAAAGCTCTATTAACCGTGTGGCTTTGTCTATGACTTTGTTGAGATGATCGGCGGTTGTCATGTTTGTTTATGGGTGAATTACTGAGTTATTGAATTAATGATTGTTTAATGTAAAAGTATGGACAAGTAAATATAACCTACTAAATCAATAATTCACTAAATCAATAATTCACTAATTATTTGCGAATTTCCGCTCCCGCTTCTTTTCCTAAGTTATAAATTAATTTCTGCATGATCGCATCGATCGCTTTATCAGTTAATGTTTTTTCAATGTCTTCCAGGATAAAGCTCAGCGCGTATGATTTTTTACCTGCAGGCAATTTATCGCCTTCATATACGTCAAATACATCTACATCTTTCAGCAGCTTGCGTTCGGTTCTTAGGGCTATCTGTTTTAACTGGCCAAACGATACGCTCTTATCAATCAGCATAGACAAATCGCGCCTTACTGCCGGGAACTTTGAAATATCCCGGAAAACGATCTTATTCTTTTTTACCGCTGATAGGATCATGTCGAAATTAAAATCGGCGTAAAATACAGGTTTGTCCAGGTCAACTTTTTTCAACGAATCAGTAGCTACCGCGCCAAACTTTACCAATTGTTTGTTATTACGTTTGTATTGCAGGCCGTACGCCATTTTTTTGCAGGTAGCGTCTTCAACCGTAAAGTCGGTGATGTTTAGGCGCGCAATTAAACTGTCTACAATAGCCTTTAAATTGTAAAAAGAAACTGCTGTTGGTTTTTGGTTCCATTGCTCGGCGGTTGCGCCGGTTAGCAGAATTGAAAAGCGTTGCGTTTCGTTGTATTTATCGTCAGTAACGCTGTACACCTTACCAAATTCATATAGTTTCAGATCGGCTGCCTTGCGGTTTTGATTATAAGCGATGGCTTCCAAACCTGAATACAGGAGGGTTTGGCGCATTACATCCAAATCATTGCTTAACGGATTCAATATTTTTACCGCACTGTCGAGGTCGGATGAATAAGCTGATTTAGTTAATGAGTTTGCCAATATCTCGTTAAAGCCATTCGCTGTCAAAATATCCGAAAGCATGTTTTGCACGGTATCTTTTTCCGGTCGTGGTGAAGTACTTAATGATGCACGAACCTGCGTTGGGATATAGATATTGTTGTAACCGTAAATACGTAGTATTTCCTCAATAACATCCACCTCGCGGGTTACATCAACCCGATAAGGTGGTACCTTTAGTGAAAGGCCGGCAGACGACTCGCTGATAATCTCAATATCCAAAGCTTTTATGATATCTTTTATCTCTTCATGCGGAATAGTCTGCCCGATAAGCCGATGCGTATTGGCATAGGACAGCTCAACATTAAACGGTGCAACCGGGTTAGGATATAAGTCTATAATATCAGACGATACGGCACCACCCGCAACCTGTTGTATTAGTAAAGCGGCACGTTTTAAAGCAAATACCGTCATATCCGGATCGGTACCCCGCTCAAACCGGAACGACGCATCAGTTTTTAAGCCATGACGCTTGGCTGTTTTGCGCACCGAAACGGAATTGAAATAGGCGCTCTCTAAAAATATATTGGTGGTAGTTGATTTTACGCCCGATGCAGCACCGCCGAAAACGCCGGCAATACACATAGGTTCTGCTGTATTGCAGATCATCAGATCGTCGGCAGAAAGTTTGCGTTCAACATCGTCTAAGGTTTTAAATAATGTTCCTTCGGCGCAATTTTTTACAATTACTTTATCGCCGGTTATGGCATCGGCATCAAAGGCGTGCAGGGGCTGCCCCAGCTCGTGCAAAACATAGTTGGTGACATCTACAATGTTATTGATGGAGCGTACGCCTATCACCGCCAAACGCTCTTTCAACCATTGCGGAGATTCTTTTACCGTAATACCCGAAATGGTTATGCCCGAGTATCTTGGCGCCGCCTGCTCATTTTCAACAACAACCTGTATTTTGCTATCGTGACTATCCACTTTAAAAGCAGATACATCCGGTTTTTTAACGCCAATTTTTAGAAAGGCTGCAATATCTCGTGCCGTACCCAAATGCGATGCGGCATCGGCACGGTTTGGCGTTAAACCTATTTCGTATAGATAGTCATCGTTTAGCTTAAAATAGTCTTTGGCCAAACTGCCAACTACGGCGTTAGCGTCCAGTACCATTATGCCGGCATGATCGGTACCCAAACCGATCTCATCTTCGGCGCAGATCATCCCTTCGGAAACCTCGCCGCGAATTTTTGATTTATTAATAGGGAAGGGCTCGCCAACCGTTGGATGTACGGTAGTGCCAACGGTTGCCACCACCACTTTTTGACCGGCAGCTACGTTATTAGCGCCGCAAACAATTTGCAAGTCCTCTGCTCCGCCAACATCAACCTTAGTAACTTTTAAACGGTCAGCGTTCGGGTGCTGAACGCACTCTTTAACGTAGCCAATTACCAAACCTTCTAGTCCGCCGGGTATTGCCTGCACTTTATCCACGCTTTCCACTTCCAAACCTGTACCGGTAAGTATGGTCGAAATTTCCTGCGGGGTTTTATCCGTATTTATAAATTCTTTAAGCCAATTGTAGGATATCTTCATTAGATCGAAACGATAATCGGCGAATTTACGGTTTTGAGGTGAAAGGAAGAAAGGTAAAAGGTTGATGTATGTGCAGACATCGTCATTAGGGATTCCAAACACTTAAAATTACAATTATTAAAGAAACCAAAATTGGTAAAAAAATCAAACCCACTTTAATCTTCTTATTTAAACTGTCATGTTTATCATCGCTAACTATATATTTTATCGAATAAAATACCGCGATGATATAAAGAACAGTAGCACCTAAAACTACTTGATTATATGTGCCCCGAGTAATTGGTGCTTCAAATTCAAATCTATACAAAAGCCAATGAAGACTAAATGGAAAAACCCCTACTAAAGCCGCCAATCCTAAAATTGAAGCATTTTTAACAGAATACAATGACCAAATTGACGCGCCTAAAAATAGTGTTGTTGACGAAGTTAGCGCCAAGTATGTTATTATATTATCGCCGCCACTAAAAGCGGAAAAAATCCAAACAGAATAGCTTTCGAAAAGTAGATATAATCCCAATACTAAATAAAGTATGTAAAGCTTGATCACGGCTATTTATTTACCTTAATCCGAAATTTTGATTAAGGTAACCCTTAAAAGGCCTTATTTGACTAATACATCCACACTCTAAAAGCGTGCTAACACTAATTGCTCCGTAAGGAGCAAAATGTCTATAGAACACAAAATACAATAGAAGGCGCGCCATAGGTGCGCTACTTAGTCCGGTACCTGCGGCACCGTATATGTTGTTTGTTATTTTTCTATAGACATTTAACCTCTATGAGGTTAGTTTAATCGGCAAAGGGTTGAATAACATTCAAGCAAACTTGCGAAGTTTTCAAAACTTCGCAAGTTTAATTTAAACGATTAGAAACGGCTAAACCCGCCGTCAAGCACCAGGTCGCCGCCGATCATGAATTTCGAATCGTCGGAAGCCAGGTATAAGAAGCCTTCGGCTATTTCTTCTACGTTGCCTATGCGTTTTATTGGGGTGATGTCGGCCATGTAGGCTTTCATGCCGTCAACTTCCTCTGCTGTGGCGCCGTTACGGGCAAATATTGGTGTTTCGATAGGGCCGGGAGAAAGCACATTAACACGGATCTTTCTGTCCAATAATTCGGCAGACAAACCACGGGCCAGCGAAGTTACCGCCGCCTTGGTAGCCGCATATGCCGAAGCAGTAGCCAAAGCCTTATTACTTACGGCGGATGATGTAATGATAATCGAAGCGCCATCATTTAAGTAAGGCAACGCCCTTTGCACCGAGAAGAAGGCGCCCTTAAAGTTAATGTCGCTTGTGGTATCAAACATTTCTTCGGTAAAATCAGCCAATGGCGTAAAAATGGCAACGCCAGCGTTTACTACCAATACATCGATTTTGCCAAACGCATCGGCTACTTTTTTATATGCGGCATCGATGTTCTTTATGTCGGATACATCGCTCACGAGGCCAATAGATTCATTCCCTATTGAACTAACGGCTTCAATAACTGTTGTTTCATTACGGCCGGTAATAGCCACTTTAGCCCCATGCTGGGCAAACAATTTGGCTGCTGCTAAACCTATGCCGCTGTTACCGCCGGTAACTACAGCTACCTTATTTTCTAATTTTTTCATTGTGTGATTTGTTTTAAAATGTATTTATATATTTAAATAAATCGATTTATTTAGTCGGACAACACCGCATTTAAATCGTGCACAATAGTAGACCAATAAATCGATATATCGAAAATAATCGATTTATAATCGTGCTTTTTTACACAGAAAATACATTCAAAAATTTGAGGTATTCGCTCATCACTTCTTTATTAACGCGGTACTGCACATTTCGGCCGTCTTTTACAGCGATAAGCAGATCGGCATCAACAAGTTGGTTGATATGATGAGAGATGGTAGACTGCGCCAGGTCGATGCTTTGTGCAATGCAGGCGCATTGCATCCATTCTTCGTTTTGCTGTTTGATCATCTCCATGATCTTTAAACGGTACGGATCGCCCAGGGCCTTTGATATTTTTTCTACTTGTTTGGTATCCATGAAGATGCAAATATATCGATAATAATCGATATGCAATTTATTTCGGATGTTCGATTTCGGATTTTAAACTTCTTGTCATGCAGAGCGACAGCGAAGCATCTTGAATATGCCGGGTATGAAAGCGACAGACACAACGGTTACTTGTCCTCTCAAGATTCTTCACTGCGTTCAGAATGACAAAGGGTGGTTGTGGCAAATCCGACATCAAAACAATCCTTCATCCGCAAAGCTGTAATACCCTTCATTGGTGATAATCAAATGATCCGAAACATTAATATCCAGCATCCTGCCGGCTGCTGCTATTTTTTTGGTGAGGTCAATATCCAGTTGGCTCGGTTTTAAATTGCCCGATGGATGGTTATGCATCAAAACAATAGAAACCGCATGATGCTGCAACGCGATATGAAAAATGATCTTTGGGTCGGCAACGGTGCCTGAGATCCCGCCCTTGCTAACCAACTCCTTTGCGATGACATTACCAGATTGGCCCAGCAGGATGATCCAAAACTCTTCATGGCCCAGGTCCCTGAAATAGCGGTGCATGATATTAAAAGCATCCTTGCTGCCTTTAACTATATCGGGTACCCTGACTTCGGTATCATTGCGCCTGCGACCAATTTCTAAAGCCGCGATGATGGATATAGCTTTGGCTTCACCAATGCCTTTGAATTTGGAAAGCTCGCTTATGGATGCTTTACCCAGGTTATTGAGATCGTTACCATAATGGTGTAAAATACGTTTGCTCAGCTCAACTGCCGATTCGGTGCGGCTACCCGATCCGATCAATATCGCTATCAGTTCAGCATCGGTCAGCGCCCGCCTGCCCTGCGTGCTCAGCTTTTCGCGCGGGCGGTCCTCTTCGGCCCATGACTTGATGCTGATTTTATTATCGTAGTTTTCCACGAAGTTAAATTAGGAAAAAATGTCTGAACCGTGATTCATGGGATTAAAAAGATTTATACGATGATCGAAGCGCACATACATCCTGCAAATCTTAAAAATCAGTTAAATCATGGTTCAGACAAACAAAAAAGGCGATGAGTTACAACTCATCGCCTTTTCCGGGATTTAATATTTTGATTAGCTTAACGCGTTTACAAATTTAGTAAGCTTCGATTTATTGTTTGAAGCTTTGTTTTTATGAATAACGTTCTTTTTAGCTAAACGGTCAAGCATAGAGATCACTTTTGATAAAAGAGGCGTAGCATCAGCTTTGCTGGTGGTGCTTCTCAATCTCTTGATAGCGTTTCTGGTGGTTTTAGCCTGGTAACGGTTACGTAAGCGCTTCGCAGCGTTAGACCGGATCCTTTTTATTGATGATTTATGATTTGCCATTGTAGCTTATTATTCTGTTCTTATTTAAGGACTGCAAATATAGGATGTTTTATAATAAAATCAAATGCCTTTTTTAAAATAGTTTTTTAGGACAAAAATTACCTTGTCATATCGTAAAAAATAAAGCCACAGCCGCCCCACCCATCACCACAAAAGTAAACCATAACAGCGCTTTTGATAACCAGCCGCTTTTATACTCGCCCATGATCTTTTCGCTGGCAGATATTTTAACAATTAGAAATAATAAAGGTACAGCAGCTACCCCGTTTAAAACAGCCGTATAAATCAGCGCCTTTACCGGATCAATACCTACAAAATTAATAATCAGCCCAATGATGGTTGCAATGGTAATAACCCCATAAAACCCATGGGCGCGGTTTAGCTTGAGGTTCAGGCTGGCTTTCCAGTCGAAAGCTTCCGATACTGCATAAGCTGCCGAGCCGGACAATACGGGGACAGCCAGCAAACCAAGCCCGATAATACCTATCGAGAAAATCAATTTGGCCAGGTACCCTGCATTAGGAAACGAATGTACCAGGGGCTCCAGTGCTTTTGCCGCATCGGCAGCGGTTTTAATATCCTTAACGCCACTTTTGTACAAAACTGTTGCGCCTACCAGCAAAATACACCAGGTAGTAAATTCGGATATGATCATACCGGTTGTATTATCTTTCCGCATATTGTGAATATCTTCCCAGCATACCCCTTTTTTATTACCATCGGCATGGCCCTTTTCTTTTATTTCTTCTACTTCCTGCGATGCTTCCCAAAAAAACATATAAGGGGTTATGGTGGTGCCAAAAACCCCGGTAATAATGAACAAAAAGGCAAAGCTGAATTCAATATGCGGTACTACGGTTGCCTTCAGTACCGTACCCCAATCCTGGTGAATAATAAACACGGTGATGGGGTATGACAGCAGCGCCAGCGCCAGCCATTTGAGGATACCTGAATAGGTTTTATAGTTGGTAAATATTTCTAATACCAGGATGGTTGCGGTAAAAAGCAGTGTGAGTACAACAAAGGGCACGGGTATCAACAATTCTGCCGCGGCAGCCATAGCACCAATATCCGCCCCGATATTAATGGTATTAGCTACTACTACCAGTCCAACAACGCCGTACAATACCTTACGACTGTAATTTTCTTTCACCACTGCAGCTATGCCTTTGCCGGTAACCAGGCCTATACGGGCACAGGCTTCCTGTACCGCTGTCATAAATGGCAGCATATACAATGCGGTCCATAACTGCCCGTACCCAAACTGGGCACCGGTTTGCGAATAGGTGGCTATACCCGACGGGTCATCGTCTGCTGCGCCGGTAGTAAGGCCGGGGCCGAGTAGGGTTATCCATTTCCAGAAACTTTTTTTCGAGCGCTTGTTATTCGTTTTTAAGGGCATAGGGTTGAGTTAGCAGTAAATAAATCAATATAGCAACAATTATTATCGTGTTTCGTTTTAAGCATTTATTGCCTAAATTTACATACATAATTCATCATTCCCATGGAACAAAAATTTCATTACGCTACCGTTACCGATGCTATTACACAACTTCGTAAGCAAGGTTTTATGCTCGACTTTAATTTAGAGAAAAACCGCCTTAAAGTTGGTGAGCATGAATATACTGCTGATGAGTTTGAAATTGTGGATCTGTACCGTTATGAAGGCGCATCCGATCCGGGCGATGAGGCTACCGTTTATGCACTGGCATCCAAATCAGGCATAAAGGGAATATTGGTATCCGGTTACGGACCTTCGGCCGATGAAGCGGCAGAGGAAACGTTAAAACAGCTGCACTACAGGTACCAGCACGGGAAGCAGTAATCAACCTATCATAAATGAGACTAACCGGCAGGTTAATTATTGGGTTATTGGCTATCATCCTTTGCTCTTCCTGGGGATTCTTCGCCCATTACCGCATTAACCGTTTGGCTGTGTTTACTTTACCCAGGGCCATGTCCGGCTTTTACAAAGCCAATATTGAATTTATTACCGAACATGCCGTTAGCGCAGATAAAAGGCGTTATGTTGACTCGACCGAGTCGCCCAAACATTTTCTGGATGCCGATCATTATGGCAAAAATCCTTTCCCGCGCATACCGCAACGCTGGAGCGACGCGGTAGTTAAATATTCGGAGGATACGCTTATCAAATATGGCACTGTTCCGTGGACGATAAATTATAATTACTATAAACTGGTTGATGCTTTTAAACGCAAGGATACTACCGATATATTAACCGCATCTGCAAATCTTGGTCATTATGTTGCCGATGCACATGTACCATTACATTTAACGCAGAACTATAACGGCCAGCTTACTAATCAAACCGGCTTGCATGCGCTTTGGGAAAGCCGTCTGCCCGAATTGTTTGGCGACCAGTATCATTACTTTGTTGGTAAGGCACGGTATATCCAGAATCCGCTAAAAGAGGCTTTTACTATTTGCCGGGCTTCGTTTAAAGAAGTGGATTCGGTTATGATTTTTGAACGTGTTTTAAATAAATCCTTTCCTGCTGATAAAAAATACACCATGGAACGTCGTGGGAAAAGTAAAAAAGAAACACAAGAATATGCTGTTGAATACAGCCGGGCCTATCAAAAAATGATGCACGGAATGGTTGAAAGACGTATGCGTGCGTCTATACTATCTGTCGGCAGCTACTGGTACTCGGCTTGGGTGGATGCAGGTCAGCCAGACCTGAATAAACTAATCGCTAAACCGCTATCTGGCAATGAATTGATGAAAATACAGCAGGAAGAGGCTTTGTATAGAAGCAGAAAAAATATTACTTTTAACTAAATAATATATTATTATGAGGGTAAAAGCTGCGGCACATATCAATACCGGCAAGGGAATTAAATGGCGTAGCCATGAACCATCGCGGATTGAGACATTTAGTGATGCGGTATTTGCGTTTGCTTTAACATTGATAGTGATATCAATGGAGGTGCCTAAATCATTTGACATGCTGGTAGAAACCATGAAGGGCACAGTGAGCTTTGCAGTGTGTTTTGGGTTATTATTTAATATCTGGAATAGCCAGAATATGTTTTTCAGGCGATACGGGCTTACAGATAGTTATATAGTGGCTCTCAACGCGATTTTGCTTTTTGTTGTGCTGGTATATACTTACCCATTAAAGTTTTTATTTGAACTGGTATTTTTGGACGATAAATCACAAGCTGCAATGATACATAACTGGCAAATACAGTCATTAATGCTCATATACAGCGCAGGTTTTATAACGATCTATATTTTGTTTTATTTGATGTACCGGCATGCACAAAAATCTGCTGCCGAATTGCAACTTACCTCTGCAGAGATTTATGCAACCAAAACCGTTAAATACATGAATTTAATATGTATCTGTATTTCTTTGGTGGCAATAGGGCTTGCACTTATTTCACCGCGTGACGCAGCGGTATCCGGTTTTGTATATTGCACGTTTCCAATTGCCTACTTTGTTTGGTTTAGCTATCGTGGCAAAAAAGGCAGAAAATTATTCCCCCAATTAGCTTAAGCTGATTTCTTTTTTCTGCTGATAACAGCAGCATAAATTGGCGGGATGATAGATATCAGTATAATTGCAACCCCGATCAATGAAAAATGTGCTTTAAAGAATGGTACATTTCCCAACATATATCCGGCAAACAGGAAAAGGATTATCCATGCCGCGCCACCGATGATATTGTATAAACTGTATCTTAAAAAAGGCATCCGGCCAACACCGGCAACAAATGGTGCTATCGTACGAATAATCGGCATGAACCGGCTAAATATTACCGCTTTGCCACCATGCCTGTCAAAAAAAGCTTTGGTTTGCAGGTAATAATCCAGCTTTAAGATTTTGTTTTCAGGCTTAAATACTTTCGGTCCGAGGTAATTTCCCAACGAGTAATTAACGGTATTGCCAGCAAATGCCGCAACTATTAAAATAAGTGCCAATAGTGTGATATCTAAACCGGTGTCGCCACCGGCTATTAGTGCTCCAGCCGCAAACAGCAAGGAATCGCCCGGTAAAAAAGGAGTTACTACGAAGCCGGTTTCGGCAAAAATAATAGCGAATAATATCAAATAAGTTAAAGCGTGATACTGGCTGATGATGAGGGCCAGGTGCTTGTCAATATGTAATATAAAGTCAATGAGGTGTTTTACTACTTCCAATGGGTTTTGTTTTTGCGCAAAAGTAAGTAATTAGTTAGTAGATTGTATTGGGCCAATGAAATTATAAAACACCAATCACCAATCTTTAAGCTCAATTATGAGTTAATACCGACATGCCAAATGCGGCGCTGTCTGTGCGGCCGACTATGCCCCGGCAGTATAAGGTATACAATTTGCCATCCTGAACGGTTACGCCTGGCAAGTCGGATATTACATTAGCCGATGATCCGGTGAGCATTATTTTAAAATCATAGGTGCCGGCAGGTAATTCAATAAATTTTGACACGTTTCTATAAGGCTGGTTGCCAAACGCCAGGGTGCTGTTTGCTGTTACATCAAAAGGGGTGGATCCTGGCGATGCGTTAACAAACCGCACCTTCCCCCGCCCAACAGTCGGGGTGGCAGAAGTATCTATGGTCAGCATATACTTAATAGAGTTATTGGATCGTAAACCAGTGATAAACAGCGTATATTTTACATTGCTTTTTAATAGCGGCGTATCTATTGCTATGATATTTCCAGTAGAAACAGTTACAGACGACGATCTTATTTGAAATGGTGTATCAATTGATGCCAAAGAAAAATAACCGGATGGGTTAGGGTAGGTAAATGAACTTGAATTTCTTTTTGTTAAATCGATATACAGATCGACCGGAAGCAAGTCAGGACTTAAATTTATGACCTGGTATAGCGTATTTGAGGTTACAGGAAGCACTGTTTTGCCTTTTCCGCATGAGGATATAAAGCAGAAAATGAAAAAAAAGCATATGCCGCTCAAAGTAAGGGAAATGAATATGTTGCTATCTTTTTTGCTCATGACACTTCTAATTATTAATGGTTAATGCGGCTGAAAGCTTATTTAATCCCGAACCTCCTGGTATTCCTTGTGTATACAAAGTATATGCTCCGTTAGCGGTTAACGCTGCCGTTGCGCTAAATAAAAGGTTGGTGGTATTGCGTTGATAAATCGATATGGTAGTTGTTCCCACGGCAATATATTTAAAGCTGCTTATAGCTTTAAACGCCTGGTTTGAAAAATTAAGATTTCCAATAATGACATCCAGGTTGGTTGCCGACGGCGAAGCATTAATAAACCTGATCTGGGCCATATTTGCCGAATCGGGCAGCAATCCATCATTCGCTAAAAATAGTTTATCCGCTGTTTCGCCTGCAATAAATAACGTGTAATATGTTGCTGTATCTAACTTAAGCTGATAATTGTTTATCAGGTAATCAATTGCGCCGGCTTTTTTAACCTGGTATACGTTTGTACCGAAGCTAACTATCATATAGCCCGTTTGGCTGCCTGACGCGATGCTTGATATATTGTTCAACCTTGCGCCATTTTGGTAAATGTTTAATGCCGCCGTATCTCCATTTACTACATTAAGGTTTGCAGGTTTACCATAAGGCACTATTTCATTATTACTTTTGCAGGATGATAAGCTTATTGCTACCGCCATAAGCAACAATAATGTTTTAATATTTCCCGGTACAATATTTTTAACGGCCAATCGACTCATATCTATGCTATAACTCCCTGCTATTATTTTTGTTATCCCTGCTTAATAAAAAAGTCCGGTTTTTTATGCCGGACTATGATTTGGATCTATAATTTAAGTTTACACTTAAGCATAACTATTAAGCATCACCGGCATTACCAGCATCAGCACATCTTCATTTTCATCACCTCCTTGTGGTAATAATAACCCGGCGCGATTAGGGGTAGACATTTCCAAAGATACTTCTTCACAATTTAAATTCTTCAACATTTCTATTAAAAATCTTGCATTAAAGCCAATTTCTATATCCTCACCTTCATACTGGCAGGTTAAGCGCTCATGTGCCTCGTTGGCAAAGTCAATATCTTCTGATGAAATATTTAATTCGCTGCCATTTATTTTTAACCTTACCTGGTGCGTAGTTTTGTTGGCATAAATAGCCACACGGCTCAGTGAACCCAAAAACGACAGCCGGTCGATACTTAATTTATTAGGATTATTTAACGGAATAACCGCTTCATAATCGGGGTAACGCTCATCAATTAAGCGGCACACCAGGTTAATGTTATTAAACTTGAAAAACGCGCTGGTGCTGTTATATTCCACCGATACATTCACATCATCAGTTGGCAATGCTGATTTTAATAGCGCCAATGCCTTTTTAGGCAATATAAATGAGGTAGTGCTATCAGCTTTTGCATCCAAACGACGGTAACGAACCAGTTTATGTGCATCGGTAGCTACAAATGTCAGGTATTGGCTGGATAGCTGGCAATAAACGCCTGTCATCGCCGGGCGCAGCTCGTCATTACTTACCGCGAATATGGTTTTGTTGATCGCTTCTGCCAAAACTGATGCAGGCAGGTTTACCGACGATGCATTTTCAACTACCGGTATTTTGGGGAAATCCTCACCATTTTCACCACTTAATTTATATTTACCATCACCGGCATTTATTTCAATCGCAAATGTGGCATCATCAACCGAAAAAGCAACAGGCTGCTCGGGTAATGATTTCAGGGTCTCTAATAAAATACGCGACGGAATTGCAATGCGCCCGTTCTCTTTAGCCTCAACGGTTAAAGAAGTGGTCATGCTGGTTTGCAGGTCGGTAGCAGAAATGGTTAAGTTTCCATCCTTTATCTCGAACAAAAAGTTTTCCAGTATAGGCAGCACCGTGCTATTGCTTAACGCGCCGCTTACCGATTGTAATTGCTTCAGTAATGTTGATGTGGAAACAATGAATCTCATATATAATTTAGTATTGAATTATCAAAAGTATAAAATTTAATGAGCATACTTTCGCTTGCGCATATAATGTTGAAAAATAGCAAATATTAACACTAAAAACAACGGCGTAACGGTATTAATTATTTGCCAGTACAGTTTTTCGCTGCGGATACGTGCACGGCTCAATAAACGCAATTGAATCTCTTTATTTCGCAAGGCGATCAAACCCGAATCATCAGTCATATAGTCGGCAATATTCAACAACAGGTTTTTATTGCCATAAGTTTGATTGCTGTAATGGTCAAAGCCCAGGTCGTAAGCCGAGCCATCTGCCTTAATCTGATTCTTAAATACGTCGCCATCACTAATTACAATCATTTTGGTTGGCTTACTTTGCTGTAGCGGTTTAATTGGTTCATTCAGATCTTCGGGCAAAGGGCGATTTTTCCAGTCGGACGTAAATTTGCCTTCCAGCAACACGGCAACAGTTTTGGGCGCGCTTTGAAACTCTTTCGGATTGGGCTCCTGCTCAATGGCCTGTAAAGAGATCATGTGTGGCGCACTGATTTTTTTATTATAGGGCGATGAAGCAAGCAGCACTGTTTTTTTTACATCTTTTATAGCCAAAGTATCTATGGTACTTATAAATTCGCTGCGTATGCCTTCCAGGTTTTTTACAATTGGATTTTTTGATAACGGCATCAACAGCGGATAAAATAGCCACGGCACCATTTGTATTTGCGGCTGCCCGGCAACAGCGCCGGTAGCAATTGGTATCTGCGCGCAACTTATATCGGCTATCAGGTCGTAATTAATACGCACACCATAAACAAACAGCTGATCGTCCAGGTTTAACTGTTTATTAAAGGCCAGTTGCTCGCCGCCGTGCCCACGCAAGCTATCCAGTTCGGCGCTAACCTGGTCAATGCTCCACAATACGCGTCCGCCTTGCATGATGTATTGGTCCAGCTTGAATTTCTCCAGTTCGGTAAATGGTTTATCAGGTTTGGGTATAACTACCAGTCTGATCTTTTTCAAACTATCAAAAGGAATTAGTTTCAAGTCTATCCGGCCAACCTCATAACCGTCAGCTAAGGATTTCATCCCATCTTCTAACTGCAGGTCACTCAATTCATTATGCCCTGTTGTAAACCCAATTTGAGGCTTGCCGCCGGTCTCTGCTTTTTTAATGGCCGATGAGAAGGCATATTCCAGGTTTTGAATGGAGATATTCAATTGTTCGTCGTCCGAAAGGCCTATGCGTTTCAGTAGCAAATTAACAGGTAGTTGCTTGCCGCCTACGGTAACAAATGCCCCCGGTACAATCAGTTTTTGACTTAATCCGTCATCGGTTTTTACACTCAGAAAGGTTGGCTCTAATCCGTTGGCTTTTAAGCTTTGAATAGCTTGGTCCTGGGCGTCTGTTGATAATCCTTTTATCGGGTCAACAAATTCAAAACGTAGTTTGCCATGGCTGTAGGCCTGCAGATCGCTCAGCATATCTTTTGTGGCCCGTTGTAAGCGTTTCATCCCACCGGGAAAATCGCCCTGCAAAAAGACAGTAACCTTTACCGACAGCTTTAAGCTATCCATTAATCCCCGGCTTACCGGCGAAAGGGTGTAGCGTTTTTCCTTTGTGAAATCAAAACGGGTAAACGTTATGTTTGATAAAATTTCAACGATTAATAACACCCCCAATATCCCCAGTACGTATTTGTCCTTATAACTTTTTTGCTGCTGTTTAAGCAGGCTCACTAAGGTACAGCCAATAAATACACCAATTAAAATGATGAAATAGGCCAGGTCGCGCGTATCTAAAACGCCGCGACTTATTGATTGATAATGCCCGGTAATGCCCAAATCCTCCAGGTTTAAGTTTTGCAAGGATAGCAAGGTGCTTAACGAGTCGAACCCGCTATAAATAAAGAAGCATAGGAAAACCGCGATGGTAAAAGCGATGATCTGGTTCTTGGTTATGGAGGAGGCAAATAAACCAATGGCTGCAAAGGATGATCCCAATAGAAACAACCCGATATACGAGCCAATTACCCCGCCGGTATCAATATTTCCCTGCGGCTCGCCTAAAGTGTAAACCGAATAATAATAAACCAATGTGGGCACCAAAGCGAAAAGTACGATTAGTACACTCGCAAAGTATTTCCCCAGTACAATCTGCCAGTCGCTTAAAGGGCGGGTTAATAATAATTCAAAGGTTCCTTCTTTGCGTTCCTCGGCTAACGACCGCATGGTTATCGCCGGTATCAGGAACATGAACAGGTATGGCGCGTTGTTAAATAGGCTGTCCAACCCGGCGTAGCCATAATCTAAAATGGACGATTCTGGATAAACCCAAAGCAACAACCCAAGCACCAATAAAAATACGCCAATAGTAACATAGGCTACCAGCGAGCTTAAATAGGATGTTATTTCTTTTTTGAGGATGCTAAGCATTGGTTAATCCGATAAAAATATGCTCTAAAGTTTTTCCTTTATTCTTTTCCCGTAACCCGGTTAAACTATCGTCCGCCACTATCTTTCCTTTGTTAATGATGATAACCTGGTCGCAAACCGCTTCCACCTCCTGCATAATATGGGTCGATAAAATAATAGTTTTTGTTTTGCCCAGGTCGAGGATGAGTTGACGGATACCTATCAATTGGTTAGGGTCAAGTCCCGATGTTGGCTCATCCAATATCAATACTTCCGGATCATGCAAAATAGCCTGTGCCAGGCCAACACGCTGGCGGTAACCTTTAGACAGCTGGCCTATTTTTTTATGCTGTTCGGGTCCGAGCCCGGTTTGCTCAATAATATCCGCTATACGTTGAACCGGGTTGTCGATTTGATGAATGCCTGCAATAAAACCCAATGATTCTTTTACATACATATCCAGGTACAACGGATTGCTTTCGGGCAGATAGCCTATGCTCCGTTTTACGGCCAACGGTTCTTTTTCCACATCAAAGCCACATACCGATGCTTTGCCCGACGTTTGCGGAATAAAGCCGGTCAATATTTTCATGGTAGTTGATTTCCCGGCTCCGTTTGGACCTAAAAAGCCCAATACACCGGTTTTAGCATTAAATGAAATGCCGTCAACTGCTTTTTGTGTTCCGTAAATTTTGGTTAAGGATTCGACAAGAATACTCATTCGTCAAATGTAGAAATTTGGGTGGAATTAGACTTACGAAGTTTTTAAAACTTCGTAAGTCTGTTATAGACAATTTATTGTGCCTTCGCCTCTTTTACGATAACGAACACATCTTCGTTGTCTTTTTTCATGAGGTATTTTTCGCGGGCGAATTTTTCGAGTTTGGCTGGGTTGGAGGTCAGTTCGTCCAGGTCCTTAGTAACTTTATCGGTTTCTGATTTATAAAAATCGCGCTCCTGTTTTAGTTTGCTTACCTGCTGATGGTATTGATATTGCGAGAACAGGTCGTTCTTGTCAAAAAATACCATCCATACCACAAAGGCTACCGTAACTAAAAAAAACTTGTTTTTAACGAGATCGACGAGGCGTTTCATGGAGTAATATTAAATCAGGCTAAAATTATTCAAAAGATGGATGTACCGCAAATATCGTTATTAACTTATTAACAATAACATTAGCGATAAAAAAAGAGACGCCCCGATCTGTCGGGGCGTCTCTTTTTTATCTTAAGCGAGCTGGTGGTCGAAAAGGTTAACACAACTTAACACAATTCAAAATTTTTCGCGTTAATTAACTGAATACCAATTAATTATATTTTACCAGGTTAACATAAAAAACCATATTTTTTGTTAATCTCTTCTCCTATTTCCGCCCGGCCTGCCGCTCATGCCGCCGCTGGTGCTTTTTGGGCGACTGTCCCGGCCAAAACCGCGGCCCCTTTTTGGTGCACCACTGCGTCCGCCGCCACCGCCTTTGCTTTGGCTGGCTGCATGGTTAGCCACTATACTTTGTGGGCTCATCGGATAAGGGTGGTTCTCGTTAACCGGGATCTGTTTGGCTATCAGCTTATGAATATCCTTTAAAAACTCAATTTCTTCCTGGTCGCAAAAAGTAAGCGCTATACCGCTTGCTCCGGCACGACCTGTACGGCCGATACGGTGTACATAAGTTTCGGGGATGTTCGGTATCTCGTAGTTGATTACGTGGGTCAGGTCATCAATATCAATACCGCGCGCGGCAATATCGGTAGCTATTAAAACCCGTGTAGTACGGTTCTTAAAATTAGCCAAAGCCCGCTGACGCGCGTTTTGTGATTTATTACCGTGGATAGCTTCGGCAGTAATGCCGATGCGGATCAAATCTTTTACCACCTTGTCCGCGCCATGTTTGGTACGGGTAAATACCAGTGCGGTTTTAATTTCTTTATCTTTTAATATATGTGCCAGCAACGAACGTTTGTCGTTCTTTTCTACATAATAAAGCTCTTGCTGTATGGTATCGGCGGTTGATGATACCGGGGTAACCTCCACTTTCTCAGGATTAGTTAATATAGTATTAGCCAGTTGCTGAATTTCATTAGGCATGGTAGCCGAGAAGAACAACGTTTGTCTTTTCAACGGCACTTTAGCAATGATCTTTTTAACATCATGTACAAAGCCCATGTCCAGCATACGGTCGGCTTCATCTAAAACCAGCATTTTTATGTGGTCCAAATGAACAAAGCGCTGGTTCATCAAGTCTAACAAACGACCTGGTGTAGCAACTAAAATATCAACACCTCTGCGTAAAGCATCGGTTTGCGGTCCTTGTGAAACGCCGCCGAATATAACCAAATGCTTTAAGCCGGTATGTTTACCATAGGCTGCAAGGCTTTCGTTTATTTGTATGGCTAACTCACGTGTAGGTGTTAAGATTAACGCCTTTATGGTTTTTTGTTCTTTATGCTGAAGCCTGTCCTGGTATAATAACTGTAAAATCGGGATGGCAAAGGCTGCTGTTTTACCAGTTCCGGTTTGTGCGCAGCCCAGCAAATCCTGGTGACGTAATACTATAGGTATGGCTTGTTCCTGTATAGGCGTAGGTGTAGTATATCCCTCAGTTTTTAAAGCCCTGAGTATAGGCTCAATTAAATTTAAATTTTCGAATGACATGTAATTGTTTGTAATGTGTGCTAACGCGAAGCATAAGCGGGGATCTGAAGTATTTCAATCGGCGATCAACCTTAAGCGAAACGGGTATTAATTTTTACAAAGATACGGTTTTTATTGATATGTAAGTTTGCAGAATGTAAAGGTTTGGTTTTGCGATACAATCGCAAAGCCATTTTAAGCACTCGTTATAAACGAGCGCAAGTATGGGCAAGTATGGGCAAGTATGGGCAAGTATGGTTTGGTTTTCGCAAGCAGATTTGACAACTTTTCAAAAGTTGTCAAATCTCATTCCTCAATGGGCTCCGCCACAACCACCGGCTTCTTCTTAAACCACGATTGTATCAAAATAATAGATATGCCTACGGTTATGCACAGATCAGCCACATTAAACACCCCGGTATGAAATACCCCGCCGAGATCGATATATAAAAAATCGGTTACCGAGCCATGTAGAATACGGTCGTATATATTGCCGATGCCGCCGCCTATCATTAAAATAATGGCGAAGAGAGTAGTGTTTTTTATGGTAGTTTTCACTAGGATATAACCCAAACTAACCAATATCAATATCATCGGGATCACATTTAAAAAGATGATGCGGATTGGCTTGGAAACAGAGTCGCCCATGCTTAAAAACGCGCCGGTATTTTCCACTTTCTCAATAGTGAAATGGTTGCCTATTACATTGATAACCTGGTATTCGGCTACATTTTTACGGATGATGGATTTTGAAACCTGGTCGGCAATGATGGTAACCGCCAGGATAAGCAATATAATTAAAGCCCGGGTATATGGGTTTGTTTTCATGGGGCAAATATAGACAGGATTTTAAGATTGGATGGATTTTTAAGATTTTGCTTATTTTGTCTGAACCAGGATTAAACGGATTAACCCGATTTTCAGGATTCATAGCAGTTTGAATTATATAATCCTTAAATCCCATGAATCTGTTTAATCCTGGTTCAGACAAAAAAAGCCGACCCTAAAGGCCAGCTTATATTTTTGTTAGTCAATTTGATCAACCATTCACACAATCAACCTAATCAACTATTTTTTATTATAAAACTTAAAATCCTTACCGATAAACTTAGCGTTTTCGCCCAATTCTTCTTCAATGCGTAACAACTGGTTGTATTTAGCGATCCTGTCTGAACGCGAGGCCGAACCGGTTTTTATTTGCCCGCAATTTAAGGCTACGGCTAAATCAGCGATGGTTGCATCTTCAGTCTCGCCCGAACGGTGGCTCATTACCGAAGTATAACCATTGGTCTGCGCCAAAGTTACCGCGTTGATGGTTTCGGTTAAAGTACCTATTTGGTTAACTTTTACCAGGATGGAGTTAGCGGTATCCTCGTTAATGCCTCTTTGTAAACGGGTTACATTGGTAACAAACAAATCATCACCTACTAACTGTACTTTGCTGCCGATACGGTCGGTTAACAACTTCCAGCCGGCCCAGTCATCCTCGGCCATACCATCTTCGATAGAAATTACCGGGTATTTTTCGGCTAACTGAGCTAAATATTCTGCTTGCTCTGCACTGGTGCGTATGGCACCTTTTTCGCCTTCAAATTTGGTATAATCGTATTTGCCATCTTTATAAAACTCAGAAGCGGCGCAATCAAATGCCAAGCAAATATCCACACCGGGCTTATAACCTGCTTTTTCAATAGCTTTCAAAATGGTTTCAACGCCATCTTCGGTACCTTCAAAGGTTGGTGCAAAACCACCTTCGTCGCCCACTGCGGTTGAAAGGCCGCGGTCATGTAATATCTTTTTAAGGTTATGGAATACTTCTGTTCCCCAACGTAATGCTTCTGAGAATGAAGAAGCACCAACCGGCATGATCATAAACTCCTGGAACGCGATAGGCGCATCAGAGTGTGAACCACCGTTCACAATATTCATCATCGGGATAGGTAGCGTGTTAGCATTAACACCGCCAATGTAGCGATATAACGGCTGGCGACTTTCCTGCGCTGCAGCTTTTGCTGCTGCTAAAGAAACGCCTAATATCGCATTCGCGCCCAGGTTACCTTTGTTAGGCGTACCGTCCAGCTCGATCATTATTTTATCAATAGTGTTTTGCTCAAACACATCAATGCCCTGCAGCTCTTTAGCCAGTATATCGTTTACATTAGCAACGGCCTTTAATACGCCTTTGCCCATATATACCGCTTTATCATTATCACGTAGCTCGACAGCTTCGTGAATACCGGTTGATGCTCCTGACGGAACAGCGGCACGGCCGATAAAGCCATTTTCGGTTAAAACATCAACTTCAATAGTGGGGTTTCCGCGTGAATCAAGGATCTGGCGGGCATGGACATCAATTATTAAGCTCATTTTTTTGCAATTATTATAGGTTGTATCTGCTTAGTGTAGGTAGTACACTAAATCGTTTTCATTTTCAAAGATACAATTTCAAATAAATAAGCAGCAAAATAGTTGAAGATTAACATTAAATTAACAGTGAGGATGTGCAAATGTGCGGATATGAAAATGTGCAAATAGATACACACACATTTTCAAATTCTCAAATTATCCCATCTTCAAATTCATCTGCACATCCGCACATTTGCATATCTGCACATCTACTCCCACCTAAACGTCTTCACCGCTACTGCATAGATACCAATGAACCATGCGCCCAAAATTAATAGCTGATGTGTAACATCACCTAACCCGGCGCCTTCAAAGGCTACCTCGCGCATGGCATTGTTTAAGTGTGTTAATGGCAACACATTACTTACCGATTGCAGGATTTTTGGGAATGCCGAGGTAGAAAAGAAAGTGCCGGATAACAAAAACTGCGGCAGGGTAATAATATTTGAAAGCGGCGGAATGCTGCTCTCGTTTTTGGCAATGCCCGATATAATAAAGCCAAAGCCCATGAAGATGATCAGGCCGATAGCCGAAAGAAGAAGCATGTTCAATACCGTGGTAAACCCGTGTACCAACGTAAACCCGAACCAATAATGCCCGACCATGATGATAAACAACGCGCCAAGCAACGAGAATACCAGTCGCGCCAGGGCCTCGCCTAAAACAATGCTGTATTTTTTTACCGGGGTAGCAAAAAAGCGTTTGATAACTAAGGTTATCCGCAGACTTAAAAATACAAACGCGGTACCAAAAACGCCGCTGCTCAATAGCGAGAAGCCCAGCATTCCGGGTAGTATGAAATCGATATATTTATATTCCCTGCCTTTAACCGTGGTTTCTTTTACTTCGGCAACGGCAGGCGGGGTGGTATTGCCATAGCTGTTAATCTGGTATAAAATACTTTGTAGCAATGATTTAAATATGCTTCCTTTTTGCGGGGAAGAATTGGTGTATTGTACATTTAAAGTATAGGGTGGGCGGCTGTTATTTTTTTGAATATTCAGAATAACATCCATATTACCTTTTGAAAGGTTTTTAGCCATTTGATCGGTGGATTGATTGGTGATCAAATGTACCACCGGAATTTTTTTCAACGTTTGGTAAACCGGGCCGGTGGTGTCGCAGGTTTTGGCAACGCCTACATCAACGGTTACACCGCCGCCGCCAACATTGGCAAAAACAACAATAAATATCAGCGGAAACGCCAAACTAAATACCACCGCCGACGGGCTGCGTATAATAGAACGAAAGCTGGCCCTGGCAATAGCCATTGTTGCGCGGAAGTTACTGTAGGATTTATTCATGGTTAAAAGTCATTAGTCATTAAGTCATTGCTTGAATTGATACTACGCTCCCCCTTTAGGGGGCTGGGGGGCTACTCGGGTCGCCATTCCTTACCGGTTTTGTTGATAAATACGTCTTCCAGGCTGGCCGCTTTTACTTGCTTTTTGCGTTCGAAACCGGATGCCACCAGCTCATCAATAAAATGATCGGGCGTATCAATGCCGATGATATGGCCGCCGTCAACAAAAGCTACACGGTCACAAAGTTCTTCGGCCTCATCCATATAGTGGGTGGTAATTACAACGGTTGTTCCGCTGTCGCGTATCTCGCGTATCAGGTCCCATAAGTTACGGCGTGCCTGCGGATCAAGCCCGGTAGTAGGTTCATCCAAAAATATAATGCGCGGATTATTTATTAAGGTAGTAGCTATCGAAAAACGTTGTTTTTGTCCGCCGGATAGCTCTTTGTATTTCGCTTTTGCTTTATCGGTCAGGGCTACTTTTTGCAGCATTTCCATAGGTGTTTTATCTATGCCGTACAAGCCACAAAATAAGACGATCAATTCGGATAAGTTCAGGTTGGGATAATAACCCGCCGCTTGCAATTGTACGCCTATACGTTGTTTAATACTGTCGGCATCCGTATCCACATTAAAACCGTCCACCGTTATGCTGCCTGATGTTTTATTGCGAAGTGTTTCAATAATTTCGAGGGTAGTGGTTTTACCGGCGCCATTGGGGCCAAGCAACCCGAAGATCTCGCCCTCATATACTTCAAAACTAATGCCCTTTACAGCGCTGAAATCGCCGTAGTTTTTAACCAGGTTATTTACCGTAATGATAGGTTGTTTTGTCATGCTGCTAAAGTCGGATAGAAAATTGAATTTTAAGCAATCTTTCTGCTAAATGTATGTAATTTTTAAATAGCGGCACAAAACCTTGCGCCGCTATTAATTTATTATTTTACCAGGTGACCTATTAATTGAATAACTAAAGTAACGTGAGCGATAAACTTTGCTACGGTAAGTAATAAGGGCATGCTTAATAATAATTCCATTGCTGTGTTGATTTTACACATCAAAAATGCTCACGGAATTAACCATTACACATTACTATTAGGTGAAAAGCGGGATTTTGTCGGTAAAATAATCGGATAGGGAGGATGAAGAAGGGCAAAAACAAAAACGCTCCGGTGAACGGAGCGTTTTGTATTACTTCATCAAATTAATAAAGTCGTTAAACAAATGGTAACAAGTGCAGCCTGTAAAAATAAAATCGGCCAAATCTGTGAGTTATTTTAGGTCGGAAGCGAGCGATTTATATTTTTTGAGCAGAGGTTTGGCCTCTTTTTTAAAACTATCAGTAATTTTAACTATTACTTTCACTTAAAAAATCTGACAAGGTTTGTAAATGTCTTCCCGTTTTCCTGCTTTTCTTAACCTCCTGAATTCCCTTTTGTATGCCTGTAAGGACAACTAATTTCTTTTTGAGCTTTTTGTACTTTCCAGACATATCGATACGAACTTTTTACTTCATCAACTCTATAAAGGCATCAAACAAATACCGGCTATCATGCGGACCGGGAGATGATTCGGGGTGATATTGTACCGAAAATGCTTTTTTATCTTTTACTCGGATACCTTCTATAGATTGGTCATTCAGGTTAACGTGGGTGATCTCAACCTTGTCAGATGCACGCACCGCTTCGGGCACTACGCCAAATCCGTGGTTTTGTGAGGTTACCTCGCAATGGTTGATAATAATATTTTTTACCGGGTGATTCAAGCCGCGGTGGCCGTTAAACATTTTTTTGGTAGGGATGCCATTGGCCAAAGCCAATAACTGGTGTCCCAAACAAATGCCAAACATCGGTTTATCAGCCGCTAATATTTCTTTTACCGTATCAATGGCGTAGGGCATAGCAGCCGGATCGCCAGGGCCATTGGAAATAAAATAGCCGGTTGGGGCAAAATCCTTTTCCATTTCGGCATAGGTGGTTTTTGCCGGGTAAACTTTGGCGTAAACATCGCGTTTATCAAAATTACGCAGGATGTTTTTCTTTACACCCAGGTCCAGCACCGCTACACGATAAGGCGCGTTCTCATCGCCAAAAGTATAGGTTTCGGTAGTTGAAACCTGTGAAGACAGTTCCAGGCCATCCATTGACGGCACTTTATCCAATTCGGCTTTTAATGTATCAATGTCTAATATTTCAGAAGAAATAATGGCGTTCATGGCGCCTTTGTCGCGAATATGGCGAACCAGTTGGCGGGTATCAATATCAGATATTCCTACAATGTTTTGCTCTTGGAAATAATCCTGTATAGATTCATTAGCCTGTTTGCGGCTGTAAGCAATGTTATAATTCTTACAAACCAAGCCGGCAATTTGAATATTACCGGATTCCACCTCGTCATTTTTAATGCCGTAATTGCCAATATGCGCGTTGGTAGCCACCAGGATCTGTCCGAAATAGGAGGGGTCGGTAAAAACTTCCTGGTAGCCGGTCATACCGGTATTAAAGCATATTTCTCCGGCAGTGGTACCTATCTTGCCGGCGGCTTTTCCATAAAAAACGGTTCCGTCAGCCAGTAATAATACAGCCGGTAATTGGGTGAAATAAGTCATGTGCAAAAAATATTGAACGGTTAAAAAAGCGGCTTAACTGGTGCGGTGCGCCGTGAAAAAATGATGGAAAAGGAAGTGAAAAAACTTCTGAATTCACGATGCAAAAGTAAGAAGAAATTTCGGATTTCGGAAGTTCGATTTCGGAATTGATGAGAAAAGTTCATGTAAACAGTCGGCGATAACTCACCCAGTCATCGCTTCGCTTGACCACCCTCTCTTCCGCAAGCGGTAAAGAGGGTAAAAAAAATCCGAAATCGAACTTCCGAATTCCGAAATAAAATAATCATAACTTTGTCCTTACAAAATAACTCCCAGCCATGTCTGTACACAAAGAAGTTAAACGAATCACCACCCATATTTTACAGGAAATGAAGAACCGCGGCGAGAAGATTGCCATGCTTACCGCGTATGATTTTTCGATGGCAACTATTGTTGACGCCGCCGGAACGGATATCATATTAGTGGGTGATTCCGCCTCGAATGTAATGGCCGGGCATGAAACAACTTTACCCATTACGTTGGATCAAATGATCTATCATGCGTCATCCGTAGTACGTGCCGCAAAACGGGCGCTGGTGGTGGTTGATTTGCCTTTTGGTACCTACCAGGGTAATTCAAAAGAAGCGTTGAATTCGGCTATCCGTATTATGAAAGAATCAGGCGCACACGCGGTGAAGCTGGAGGGCGGTGTTGAAATTGCAGAATCGGTAACGCGTATACTTACTGCCGGTATCCCTGTAATGGGCCATTTGGGATTGACGCCGCAATCTATCTATAAATTTGGTACCTATACAGTACGGGCGAAACAGGAAGCAGAAGCACAAAAGCTACGTGAAGACGCGCTAAAACTGGAAGAATTGGGTTGCTTTGCTGTTGTATTAGAAAAAATACCTGCGAAGTTGGCTAAAGAAGTGTCAGAAAGTTTACATATACCAACTATAGGTATTGGTGCCGGACAGCATTGCGACGGGCAGGTTTTAGTGATACATGATATGCTGGGCCTGAACAAAGGATTTAAGCCACGCTTTTTGCGCCAGTACGCCGACTTGTATACGGTAATGGACGGCGCCATAAAAAACTATATCGGCGACGTAAAGTCAAAGAGCTTTCCTGACGAGAAGGAGCAGTATTAATTAGCATATGGTTCATAGTTGATGGTTCATAGCCATTGTATACCATGAACTATCAACCATGATCTATTAACTAAAATGGCCAGACCTGAATTTAAATATACGCCCTACGATATTACCGATAAGGATATTCTTTACGAGGATAATCACCTTATCGCTGTAAACAAACGCGCCGGCGATATTGTACAGGTAGATGAAACAGGGGATGAGCCGCTGGATGAAAAAGTAAAGAAATACATCGCTAAAAAATATAATAAACCCAACGGCGCATTTTTAGGCGTGGTACATCGTTTAGACAGGCCCGTAAGCGGTGTTATTTTATTTGCCAAAACCAGTAAAGCGCTCGAGCGGATCAATAATATGTTTAAGGGTCGCGAAATGCATAAAACCTATTATGCGGTGGTTCGCAAAAGGCCCTATCCCGAGGCCGGAAATTTAGTGCACTGGCTGGTTAAAAATCCGCAGAAAAACGTGACCAAAGCACATGATCATGAAGTGGCTGGCAGCCTGCGATCAGAACTCAACTATAAATTGGTTGGCGAGCTTAACGGTTACTATTTAATAGAGGTTGACCCGATAACCGGCCGTCCGCACCAGATAAGAGTGCAGTTGGCTTCTTTGGATTGCCCCATTGTGGGCGATAATAAATATGGTTACCCGCGGGGCAGTCTCCGTAAAAGCATTTGCCTGCATGCCCGCAGGCTGCAATTTATCCATCCCGTAAAAAACGAACCCATATTGATTACTGCTCCCGTTCCTCACGATGGCTTTTGGGAAAAGTTTGAGGGGATGATGGATTAATCCAACATCCCTGCATTACTTATAAGTATTTTTTTGTAATCGATTGCAATATCCTTTTGGTTTCTTGAAATTTTTATAATTACATTTGGTTACCAACTATAAAAACAGAGAAAATGAAAGGATCGGATTTTAACCGTCGAAAATTTATTAAAGGGTCGGCTGCCACTGCTGGTCTGGCCCTATTGGCAGGATTGCCTAAAGAAACACTTGCCTCTTACGAGCATTTACCCAACAAAACAATTTATACCGGACCGGAAGGTAATATTGTTACCAACCCGATAGCTCCAAAGATCAAATTTGGCGTGGTGGGTATTAATCACTCGCATGTTAATGCTATGGTTGATGCGGTGATAAGAGGTGGTGGCGAATTTGTTTCTTTTTATGCCAAAGAGCCCGAACTTACCGGCCCGTTTGCCAGGAAATATCCGCAGGCTAAATTAGTGGCCAGTGAAAACGCGGTGTTGGAAGATCCTTCCATACAAGTTGTTTTAAGTTCAATTATTCCGCTTGAACGCGCACCATTGGGCGTTAGGGTAATGAAACACGGCAAAGATTATTTGGTAGATAAGCCCGGCATTATCACGTTGGAGCAATTGGCCGAAGTGCGTAAGGTGCAAAAAGAAACCAAGCGCATTTACAATATTATGTACAGCGAACGTTTTGAAAACCGTGGCACCGTTAAAGCAGGCGAGTTGGTTATGGCAGGTGAGATAGGTAAGGTGATTCAAACCATCGGCATTGGGCCGCACCAGGTAAACCCAAAAACACGCCCCGACTGGTTTTGGGACAAAAAGTATTACGGCGGTATCATCTGCGATATCGGCTCGCACCAGTTTGACCAGTTTTTATATTTTACCGGTAGTACCGAGGCACAGGTGGTTTCCTCACAAGTAGGCAATGTAAATCATCCCAATTACCCCCAGTTTGAAGATTTTGGCGACGTGGTAGTGCGCGGCAATAAAGGCATGGGGTATGTGCGTAATGATTGGTTCACACCGGACGGTTTAGGCTCATGGGGAGACGGCCGTTTAACTATTTTAGGCACCGAAGGCTATATAGAAGTTAGAAAAAACATAGACGTTGGTTTGCCCGATCATGGTGGTAACCACGTGTATATGGCGAATAATAAAGGCGTACAGGTTATTGACGCCAGTAAAGGCCCGCTGCCATTTGGCGAGCTATTTGTTAACGACGTAGTTAACCGCACGGAAACCGCCATGACCCAGGCACATTGCTTCCTGGCAACCGAAATAGCTTTAAAGGCCCAACATAACGCGCAGGTTATCCCCCTGAAATTATCGTAGATAATTTAGAGAGTTACGAAGTTTCAAGAACTTCGTAACTCTTTGACAGTAATGTAGTAATCACTACATTTACTTAAATCTAAATCAAAATTAAATGAAATTAGCAAATTGGTCATGGCTTGCGGTATTAGCCGTTACGGTATCCGCCTGCAACAACAAATCAAAAGATGAAACGACAGCTACCGAACGTACCGTATTTTTTGATAAAAGCGGTATGGATACTACCGTAAAACCTGGCGAAAATTTCTTTTTGTATGCCAATGGTAAATGGATAAAAGATACTAAAATACCCGCTACCGAAACCGGCTGGGGATTAGGAAACATACTTTACAACGATAATCAAAAAGAGTTGCTTGGTATATTGGAAGATGTTTCAGCCAAAGACAATCCTACAGGCAGTAAGGAACAAAAAGTAGGCGATCTGTACAAAAGCGGTATGGATACGGTTACTATTGATAAACTGGGTTACGAGCCGGTTAAGCCATTACTTGCAAAAATTAACGCCGTAAAAGATTATAAAGAAGTAGTGAAATTGGCTGCTGACGGCTTTAAAACCGGCGATGGATTTTTATTGGGATTTTACGTATCGCCTGATGACAGGATAAGTTCTAAAAACGCGGCACACTTTGACCAGACAGGTATGACCCTGCCCGAAAAAGGTTATTACCTGAAAACCGATTCGGCATCAAAAAAGATACGCGACGCCTACGTTAAATACATTGCCAAAATATTTACATTGACAGGCGTTGACGCCAAAAACGCGGATGCAAAGGCTGCGAATGTATTGAAGCTGGAAACCGAAATAGCCAACGCCAGCTTGTCGCCTGTTGAGCTGCGCGACCCGGTTAAAAATTATAACAAGTTTGCCGGGGCCGATTTTCAAAAACAAGTGCCTGATATTGACCTGGCAGATGCGTTTAAACGCATGGACCTGAAAACAGATACGATTTTAGTTGGGCAACCCGGCTATTATAAGGGCCTGGATAACCTGCTGAAAACGGAACCTATTGCAATTTGGAAAGACTATTTAGCCTTTAACGCTTTGAATGGAGCAGCCACTGCTTTAAGTAAAGATTTCAGGGATGCACATTTTGACTTTTTTGGTAAGACGCTAAGCGGGCAGAAGAAACAAAAAGAACGATGGAAAATAGTAGCTCAACGCGTGGACGGGGGATTGGGCGAATTGCTTGGTCAGCTATACGTAGAGAAATACTTTACCCCAGAAGCAAAAAAGCGGATGCTCGACCTGGTAAATAACCTGCAAAGCGTTTACCGCAGCCGTATTGAAAAACTGGATTGGATGGGTCCCGAAACTAAAAAACGTGCTCTTGCCAAACTGGATGCTTTCACCAAGAAAATAGGATATCCCGATAAATGGAGAAATTACGATGATGTAACTATCAGCAAGGATGCTTTTTATGCTAACCTGCAATCTATAGGGCATCATGATTATCAGTATATGATCAATAAAATTGGCAAACCGGTTGACCGAAGCGAATGGCAAATGACACCGCCCACTGTTGATGCTTATTCAAACCCGACATTTAATGAGATCGTGTTTCCGGCGGGGATATTGCAATACCCGTTCTTTGATAAGAATGCCGATGACGCTATTAACTACGGAGGCATTGGTTTGGTGATAGGCCATGAAATGACTCACGGCTTTGACGACCAGGGTCGCCAGTATGATAAAGATGGTAATTTAAAAGACTGGTGGACAAAAGAAGATGCAGCCGGCTTTAAAAAGCGTGTGCAGGTGGTAATAGACCAATACAATAAGTTTACTGTATTAAATAACGTTCATATTAACGGTAGCCTTACCCAAGGCGAAAACTTAGCAGATATTGGCGGTTTGGCTATAGCTTACGAGGCATTTAAAAATACTCCCGAAGGAAAAAGTGATAAAAAAATAGATGGCTTTACACCTGATCAGCGTTTCTTCCTGTCATGTGCCCAAGTTTGGCGCTCAAAAAGGACCGATGAGTCAACCCGGATGCAGGTCAACACAGATCCACATTCGCCAGCAATGTTTAGGGTAATTGGGCCGGTAACAAACAATCCCGGATTTTACAAAGCATTTAATATTAAACCTGGTGATAAGATGTACATACCCGAAAATGAACGGGTAAAGGTTTGGTAATTTAATTTTTAACAAAAAAACGCCATTGCGGAATACGCAATGGCGTTTTTTGTTAATGGGTAATTTAAAAATCAAAACATTTTCTTCATTTATTGCTTATACCTAATGCTTAACCTAACTTAAATGAAGTTCCTCCTTTTTTGTAAATATTTATTGATCGTATTAATCATAGCCTTATTTATACCGCTATCATCAAACGCGTATTCAGTTTTAACCCACGAAGCCATCATTGATGCCAGTTGGGAAAAGTCACTTCAGCCATTATTAAAGAAAAAGTTTCCGCAGGCTACCGAAGCTGATTTAAAATTGGCTCACTCTTATGCTTATGGCGGCGCGCTGATGACCGATATCGGCTATTCGCCCTACGGAAGTGTTTATTTTACCAACCTGATACATTATGTGCGTAGCGGCGATTTTGTAGAAAATTTATTAGCTGAAGCCCAAAACATCAATGAATACGCTTATGCATTAGGAGCCTTATGCCATTATATGGCAGATGCATACGGGCATTCAATCGGCACAAACGTCGTTGTGCCAATTGTTTACCCTAAAGTTGGCGCAAAATATGGCAAGGTGGTTACTTACGAAGAGGATCATGCTTCACATAGCCGAACAGAAATAGCATTTGATGTATTGCAATTAGCAAGAGGAAATTATGCGTCTGAGGCCTTTCACGCTTTTATTGGTTTTAATGTAGCAGTCCCGGTGTTGGAAAGAGCTTTTTTTAAAACTTATGGCCAGGACATCAATGAAGTTTTCGGCAACATAGATCACTCTGTGTCCAATTTTAGATGGGCAGTTAACAGCTTGATGCCTACCGTGACCAAAAGCGCCTGGGTACTTAAAAAAAGTGAGATAAAGAAAATGCAACCGGGTATCACTGCCCGTACGTTTAATTACCGGATGCATCGCAAAAAATACTATGAAGAGTATGGACGCGATCATGATCAGCCTAAATTCAAAGAGAGGCTGATTGCATTTTTAATAACGATAGCGCCTAAGGTTGGCCCGCTTAAAACATTCAGGTTTAAAGAGGTAGGCCCCGAAGGTGAAAAACAGTTTATAAAA